>Kit_p2__coassemble_410_pt1 | contig 49354 bp, 40 predicted proteins | sample Kit_p2__metabat2_low_PE_055 | metagenome-assembled genome bin Kit_p2
CAATATAGTTGCTTTCCATGGATTATATGTCTGTATAATAAATCTATCCATAACAATCTGCACCTCGTATTCACTGGCTGAACTGGTAAATGCTAAAGTTTTCCATACTTTCCCCCAACTGTTCTCAAAGCATAAGTATGGAAAAAGAGCAATATTAGATATAAACCACAATAAAAGCACATATAAAATTGCACTGACAAAAATTGCAAACATATTTCCTAAATCCCACGCTCGCTGACCCGATCGAAATTTAAGAAACATATTATCAGATTGCATTGAAGCCACTGGAGAAATAAGCCACAAAAATCCTCCTGATAGCATCATCTGGCAGATCCAATCATTTGACAGGAAAGTAAAAATGAACGGACTTGCTTTCACCTCCAGATTTCTACAAAAAGCTCTGATTCCTTCTTCATTTAAAAAGAAATAAACAGTTAATATAAGAAGTAAAAAAAATGTCCGATAATTCCATAGTATATTTCTAATCTGATAGCAGCACACATGTATACTTTTGCTCAAACTTTTACTCATGCTCCTGCCTCCATCCAACTTTTTTATAAAAAACCAATACCAACACACACCATATAAAAATTGCTGCAACAGAAACTACTAAAATTCCATATTTCCCATCTAAAGGCAGTGTTCGCCCAATGTACCAATAATCAACACGTAATCTATTCGGTATATTAAAAATAACATTTATTCTTGTTATAATAAATGCAATCAAAAAGGGGGAAATGTGAACCGCATATTTAAATGGAAAATAACAAGAAATTGTATATCCAATACATGACCATAGACCTCCCGATAAAAAGAGCAGATAAAGTGCTATTGCAAAATACTTTTTCGGTGATTCCATAAGCAATTCCGCAAACGGAATCATTTGAATTTCAACATATCGTCTCTCCAGAAACAATTCTAAATTTCCAGATGCGAGCATAATAAAAAGGCACCCCCCTGCGGCAGCTACACCTCCTCCACTAATAAAACATGCTACATATTTAGTAAACGCATAACACCTTCTTCCACTTTTCATCAAAATATACCGCCAGACACCTTGCATATATTCTATACAAAAATCTCCTGAATATGGCAATGTAACAATAACTGCCAAGAAATATTTCCCATATATCCCACCATATGTAATTGCATTAAACCAAAAATAATGAACATCTAGGGCGCTATCTTTTTGAAATAATTTAGGCAGCAAATCCACACTATCAATACCGATACATAATGCTACGCAAATTATCCCAACAAGCATTCTAATATTTATAAGCGCTCTACTGCACATAACTCTTAATAGATTTCCCATTTTCTATTCCCCATAAGAAAGATCTCCACCTGTAACTGCATTAATTCTTTCAGCCCAAAGGTATCCTTCTTCATCTCTTTTCAAAAAACACCAATACAATTTCCAAAAGTGACCCTCCGAACTTTTAGAATCCCATTGCGGAATTGCAACATATTCTAACCAGATTTGTTCAATCGTCTGTTTTTCGCTTGTAATAATGTCCGTATACTTTTGTTTTATTTTATTAAGCGCATTTTCAGCTGATATAATTTTCACCTCATTTTCATCTATAATGTCATACATATTCTGTATTGATAACGTAATAAGTTTTCCATCACACAATATAACGTCTGCATAGGATTGAAAATTCACATTAAATTCGCCATACATTCCCTGTTCCGGTTCACTTTTTCCAAATACCGGAATCTCATTTAAAACAATTTGAAAACGAAGTGCCGTGTAAACTTCTCCATCCCAGGATTCTACTACATCCTGTGCATTCCCTACGATTTTTACTAATTCGTTTTCTATTTCCTGCAACTGTTTTGCTGAGTAACTACCTGCATCACAAATTATCACCTGGCCTTTATCCGGTTTCATATAACTGCTAATTTCTTTTTCTATATGCTTTACATCATCTCTTTTTTTTAGCTCCTCTAATGAAGCAAGAGAGGGCACTACTGTATCTCGACTATCCATAATTTGATCTATAATCAAATTTCCGATTAAATTGCTATTCATATCTTTATAATAATCAATTGATCCATTTCTAACCAACAGCTGCCCCCCATTTTCCTTTTCGGCAGTATAAATTCCAATATTTTCATCAACTGATATCTCATATTCTTCAGTGTTACCCAGTATCTCCTGACATAATGTTTGAAAATCATATTTTTTTACTGAAATATCATATTCTGTAGCATTCTCCGAAAATTCAGGGATATTGCAATTTAAATAAAGATTATCTGCAATTTTTCTCTCCTGAACTTTCATTTCTACCTGTACTTTTTCCGTATAACCCTCTTCTTTATTTTCCGTATTTCTTTCCTGACATCCTGTCAGAAACATTACAGTCAAAAAAAGGCTTGTAAAATAAATTCTCCATTTTCTCAACATCTTTCCCTCTCTCTTATTCTCTAAATGGCTACAGTAATTATAATAAATAATCATCTGTAGCCATTTTGATTTATTTCTTATATTTTTATGGTGCACATTTTCCATATATTGTTAACTTTTTTGTTGATGCACTGCTGTCATCCTTTTTTCCCCGTAAACGCATAGCGTGTCCTTTTCCTACTAGCTGTTGCCCGTTTGCGCCAGTCAAATACGATATTTTATAATTTGAAATATAATTTGAAAATGTATGATAATTATCTACTGTTGGTTCTATTGACATATCTCTCATTCTACATCCAAAAATATTTGAAGATGACATATTACTATTATTCATAAAACCTGCATTTTTCAATAAAGTGATATACCATGCATTCTCATTGTCTGATTTTGCCCACACTTCATCGTAATCTTTTGTTGTATATACGTCATTAAATTTAAAATCAAAACTGTGGGTTGCCGCGTATACGGATGACGTCATAGATAACATGCCAATCAAACACCCTGCTATGATTGTATTTTTCATCTTCATAAACTCACTCTCCTTATTTTGTGCATGAATGCTTTTTCTACTATTCTTTTTGGTTTGATTTTCTAACTTTTTTGCAGTCTTTTACTGCTTTTGGTATTTCCGGCTGATAATACATAAAAGTACAAGTGGTATTTGCATCTCGAGCAGCCACTTTTTTTGCCAGATATCTCAGCGTGTTTTTTCCACATAAAATTATTTTTTTGTTCATTGGAATCATACCTTCCTTTCTTTAAATTATCTGAATTATATCATATCAAAAAATATTTTTTCTTAATTGCAAAAAATCGCCTACATATTTGTAAAAAACAGACTCTTTGCAAGGACAGAATATAGAACTTAAAAACGTAAAAAAGTTCCAAATGCAGTAATAGGGCGGAATTCATAAGAATCCCACCCCAAAACCTGACATAGTACAGATTATACTTTTATTCCCCCTTTTACTCTTTCATATATGGTAAATACAAAAGTACATGTACGCAGAAGCAACTCTCTGTATAAGATATTTGGATATCTCCATCTTGATCTGCTACAACTTTTTTTACATTTTCTAATCCAATCCCATGTATGGCGAGTTCTTTCTGAGTTGTATATAGTTTCTCTCTTTTCTCTATAATTTTTCCAGAATAACTGTTTTTTATCTCAATAAACAGCACTGCCTGTTTAACTGTCATTTTAATAAAAAGATATTTTTCCTCTGACTTCTCAGCCTCTCGCACCGCATTATCTACCAGATTACCAAGTATTACACAAAGATAAAACTGTTTCATTTGCAATTGCTCTGGAATATTAATCTTTAACTCAACTTTATTTAAAGTTTTATTTGCTTTTTGCAGCAAATAATTCAGAACACCATCAATTTCTTTGTTTCCTGTACACAACTGTTCTCTGGGATTCAACATAAAGATTTTCATTTCGTCCAGATATCTGATTAATTCCTGTGTTTTATTCTGTCTTGCAAGTGAAGCAATTTCAACTATATGGTGTTTCATATCATGCCGAAGTGCTTTTACACGATTGTCTGATTCACGCGCTACATCCAGTTGAAAAGCATACACATCTATCATCTGTTGAAATATCTGTTCTTTCATTTTAGACGAGTAAAATTCCAGTAATGAATGATATAAATAAAAAACAAGGATGTTGATAAACAATAAAACTGCCGCTACAGGAAATACAATCTGTTTACTTTCTTGTATTTCTACTGCTAACCAGTATATACAGCTAATGCTGCTGATTGGAACAAAAATCAGAACCAGCATATTCCATACAGGCAAAGAAATTTTCTCCTCTAATCCCGAAGTTCGTTCAATAATAATTGTAATAAGCAAAAATAGCAGACTTACCACATATTCATATATTGGCTTGCCAATCTTACCTACTACCGGATCTGTCATAAAAAAGGTAACAGCAATATCAATCAATGCATTTATCACATAAATTGTACACACAGCAAAAACTTTTTTAGCTTTCTTAATTTTATAAGGTGCAATCAAAATACATATTGCTGTTACATTAGAAAAAATATTAAGAGCCGGAGACACAAATATCACATAAATGGAACAAGTCCATATCAAAGCCACTATATATAAAATACGAATATATTTACATCTACACTCCGCATTCTTAACAAAAATACCAATAAAACACTTAATTGCATAAAAACGCGGTATATTCGCTAATAAGGTACTGGCAAAATTATAAATTTCCATCTTCATCTATAGTACTCTCCAATATTTTTCGTCTTACCTCTGTTCGGTTGCTTTTACTTATATTTAATACTTCTCCATTTATCATTTTTATAGATTCATAAGTAAATTCTTTAACATAAATTCTGTTCACTAAAAACGATTTATGTATTCTTAAAAAAAGGTTTTCAGGAATTTTCTTTTCTACTTCTGTTAATTTACCATAAAAAGTTTTTTTATCGTCTTTCATAATAATAATAATTTTTCTTCCCTCACTCTGAAAATATAGAATATCTTTATAAAAAATCCTATAACAATTTTTTTGATTTTGAAATTCAAAAATAAAATTTGATTTGCCCACTATCCGATATATTTGATCTAATACCTGAAAAATATTTTCTTGTTTTATTGGTTTTACTAAAAAATCAAACGGACGATTGTGAAAAAGCTGTAACGCATATGATTCTTTAGAGGATATATAAATCAAAAACAAATTTTCATTTTCCATAACATTTCTTATATATTCTCCCACTGAAACTCCATTTTCACCTGGCAATTCTATATCCAAAAATAAAATATCTATGTCTTCTTTTTCCATATCTTTCAAAAGTTCCTCACCTGAATAACAAACTTCTACAGTCAGCCTAATCTTTTTCTCTTCTGCATATTTTAAAAGTAATGTCTCCAACTCTGAACATGTACTCTTTTCGTCGTCACATATAATTGCTTTCATAATTTCCTTTGCTATCTCCTGCCTTTTGCATTTTTTCGGAGTCCCAGTCACAGTATAATAAAAAATACCACAAATACTAAAATTCCAAGACATATCCTCTTATATTTATAATATAAGCAAAATTTGTGCAGAACTCCTTACCGCCTGATCAGACGCATACAAAAAAAGCAAGCTGGTCTCTGTAAACCCGAGCCTCCAGCCTGCTTTTTTTATATAATTTGCCAATATTTTATTTCTTTGCAATGAATCCTTTTGCTTTCAGAGTCTCTGCACAGAGAACAGCTCCGCCGGCAGCGCCTCTTACGGTATTGTGGGACAGTCCCACAAATTTATAATCGTATACGGTATCCTCACGGAGACGTCCAATAGAAACGCCCATGCCGTGTTCGTAGTTTACATCCTCTGTTACCTGAGGGCGGTTGTCCTCCTCCAGATACTGGATAAACTGCTTCGGTGCGCTCGGAAGCTCAAGTTCCTGCGGAACACCTCTGAAGTTTTTAAGCGCTTCGATCAGCTGCTCTTTGGTTGGTTTCTTACGGAATTTTACGAAAACAGCTGCTGTATGACCATTCAGTACCGGTACTCGGATACACTGACAGGTGATTACAGGTTCCTGTGCAGGAACGATCACGCCATCCTCGATCTTACCCCACAGTCTCAGCGGCTCTTTCTCACTCTTTTCTTCCTCACCGCCGATGTACGGAATGATATTATGTTCCATTTCCGGCCACTCTTTAAAGGTCTTACCGGCTCCGGAAATTGCCTGATATGTAGTAGCCACTACTTCATACGGCTCGAATTCTTTCCATGCAGTCAGCACCGGAGCATAGCTCTGGATGGAGCAGTTCGGTTTTACTGCAATGAAACCTCTTGTTGTTCCCAGACGTTTCTTCTGGAATTCGATCACGTCAAAGTGCTCCGGGTTAATTTCCGGCACTACCATCGGAACGTCCGGTGTCCAGCGGTGCGCGCTGTTGTTGGAAACAACCGGAGTTTCTGTTTTTGCGTACTCTTCTTCAATAGCCTTGATCTCGTCCTTGGACATATCTACAGCAGAGAAAACAAAGTCAACGGTTGCCGCAACCTTCTCTACCTCATTTACATTCATTACCACAATATTTTTTACTGCTTCCGGCATCGGAGTATCCATTTTCCATCTTGCGCCTACTGCCTCTTCGTAAGTTTTTCCTGCGCTTCTGGCACTTGCTGCAAGTGTCACTACCTCAAACCATGGATGATTTTCCAGAAGAGAAATAAATCTCTGTCCTACCATTCCGGTAGCTCCTAAAATACCGACTCTCAGTTTCTCACTCATAATAAACCTCTCCTCACTTCATGTCTTTGTATTACATACATTTGTCTTTCTTGTACATACTATACCACTTTATGGAAAAATGCAAGTGTTTTTTTATTTTCTCTTTCAGTTATTTTCAAGATATTCCCTGTTGACTGCAATAACTTTTTCCATGACCTCTGCTCCCGGCGCTCCATAAGTACAGCGTTTTTCCACACAGGTCTTCATACTGATCGCCTCATAGATGTCTTCCTGAAAAACAGAGCTGATCTCTTTGTAATCTTCCAGAGGCAGTTCATCCAGAGAAATCCCTCTGTCAATACAGGTCAGTACCAGACGTCCTACTATGCCATGGGCATCACGGAAAGGAACACCGTGATTCACAAGATAATCAGCCGCGTCTGTTGCATTGGTAAAGCCGTTCTTTGCGCTTGCTTCCATAACATCCTTACGGAATTCCATGGTAGACACCATGCCGGTAAACAATGCCAGACAGCCTTTTACTGTGTCAATAGCGTCAAAGGTCAGCTCCTTATCCTCCTGCATATCTTTGTTGTATGCCAGCGGAATTCCTTTCATGGTTGTAAGAATGGACATCAAAGCTCCATACACACGCCCGGTCTTTCCACGAAGAAGCTCTGCGATATCCGGATTCTTTTTCTGGGGCATGATGCTGCTGCCTGTGCTGTAAGCATCATCAAGCTCCACAAAACGATACTCATTGGAGTTCCACAGAATAATCTCCTCAGAAAAACGGCTGAGATGCATCATCACCGTAGACAGAGCAGAAAGAAGCTCGATCACATAATCTCTGTCTGATACAGAATCCATACTGTTTCTGGTAGGCTCATCAAATCCCAGAAGCTCTGCCGTATAGTTCCTGTCCAGAGGATAGGTAGTTCCTGCCAGCGCGCCGGCTCCCAGAGGACATGTATTCATCCGCTTTCTGATATCTGCCATACGGCCGCGGTCTCTCCTGAACATCTCAAAATATGCGCCCACATGATGAGCCAGGGTCACCGGCTGCGCCTTCTGAAGATGGGTAAATCCCGGCATGTAGGTATGAATATTTTCCTCCATAATTTTCAGCAGTGCCATAAGAAGTTCTTTCAGTTCCTGATCAATGGCGTCGATCTCATCTCTTGTATAAAGCTTCATATCCAGAGCCACCTGATCGTTACGGCTTCTTCCTGTATGAAGTTTTTTCCCCGGATCCCCGATACGGTCAATCAGATTTGCTTCCACAAAGCTGTGAATATCCTCGTACTCGGATGTGATTTCAAGTTTTCCGGATCTTACATCTGAAAGAATCCCCTCCAGTCCCTCCAGGATCTGATCTCTTTCTGTTTCTGTGAGGATTCCCTGCTTTGCCAGCATCTTTACATGGGCTTTGCTGCCGCGGATATCCTGCTCATAAAATTTCTGGTCAAAGGAAATAGACGCATTAAAATTATAAACCAGCTTGTCCGTTTCCTTGGTGAAACGTCCTCCCCATAACTGTGCCATAATCATTACTCCTCGTTTCTGTATAATATTAAACTAAGTGTTCCCAGTATAGCACACTTTTTTATAAAATCAAAGAGAAAATATGCTTTTTATGCAGTTTTTCTCGTATATTTATACATTTTATATTATATTTATTCATTCTTTTGCATTTTATTTTCTTCTCTCTCCCGTTTAGAAAACACACAGCCGCAGTAATCCTGTCGATAAAGCCCATATTTTCCGGACAGTTCAATGGAACGCTTGTATCCGTTTTTCTTCTTAAAATCCGAAGGAAGATGAGGCACCTTGTAAATCTTTGACAGTTCCTCACCAATCTCGTTAATCTTCTGTGCATTTTTCAGAGGACTGATAGACAGCGTTGTAGTAAAGTAGTCATAATTTCCCTCCTTTGCAAGGCGGGCAGCTTCTTCCATACGAAGCCGATAACATCCGAAGCACCTTTCTCCTCCTTCCGGAATATCCTCCATACCCTTTGCCATGCAGAAAAACACCTGCGGATCATACTCTCCTTCTATCAGCTTTACCGGATGTACAAATTTCATTTCACCGATCATCCTGCGGATCTCCTCCACACGCTTTTCATACTCTTCTGCCGGTGAAATATTTGGATTATAAAAAAATACAGTGATCTCAAAATACCTGGACAGGTATTCCAACACATAGCTGGAGCATGGTGCACAGCAGCTGTGAAGAAACAGCCTTGGCGTTCTTCCTTCTGCTTCAAGCTCTGCAAGCAGTTTGTCCAGCTCTTTCTGATAATTTCTGTTATTCATACGGATTTTTACTCCTTATCTGATATTCTCCATGTACTCACGGGTCATATTTTATCCCTTTTTATCAGCAGCGTCAACATAGGCAGCTGTTTTCATACGGTCTTTTCTCCCCAAATCTTTCCTGTTTTTATCAAATATCCAACAAATTTCTCGACATTCCTTTTTCTGGCAGGTATAATTAGCTCATATCCTATAATAACTATATAAACAGAGGTAATTTTCCATATGAAATCAAAACAGATTCTAAATAATTTACGTAGTCTGCTGGACTGGAAACAGAAAGTAACTTTTCTTTTTATTATGCTGATCATGATTCTTTCTTCTGTTTTAACGCAGCTCACGCCCAAAGCAATCGGCTGGCTGACAGACGATATCCTTTCTCAGACTGAAATTAATTTCTATGCGATTTTTCCCATTCTTTTTTTTATTTTGATCATAAATATCGTAAATGAGATCATCAAGATCTTAAGAAGGATCCTAGTTGAGGATATTTCCACAAAAACAGAGAAAAAAGCCAGAGGACTTGTAATTTCTTCCCTGCTGAAAGCACCGCTGTCATACTTTAAAGAAAATATGACAGGAAATATCCATGGCAGGCTAAACCGGTGTCTGGAAGGTACAGTAAAGCTGGAAAAACTTGTTTTTATGGACTTTGCCCCGGCTATTTTTAACAGTATTGCATCTATTGTTGTAATTTTTACTACCCTTCCGGCAAACCTTGCTGCCCTGATGCTCCTGGTAGTCCCCATCGGAATCACAATTGTTTTCAGACAGATCCATACGCAAAAAGGGATCCGCATAGAGCTTCTGGAATCAAAAGCACATATGGACGGAGCTGTCGTTGAACTGCTCAATGGTATCGAAGTGATCCGGATCACAGACAGTAACTCTTTAGAAGAAAAAAGATTTACAGATAAATCAGAATATTTAAGAAGCAAGGAAATGAGACATCATTTACAAATGGCTAAATACGACTGTCTCAAATTTATCAATGAAGTATTTTTTACCGTTCTGATGATCGGCGCCTCTGCATATCTGGCGGCTCAGGGCAGAATCAGTGTGGGCGCAGTTCTTACCTCCTACCTTTGTTTTTCACAGCTTATCAAGCCTCTGGAAGAACTTCACAGAATTTTGGACGAACTTTCGGAAAGTCTGATCCTGGCAGAGGATTTTTTCAAAATGGCAGATATCCCCCATGATTTCTCCTATACTGAAATCCCAGATATACCGGCACAGAAAAAAGACAGCCCTTATATTATAGATATTCATAACCTGACTTTTTCTTATGGTGATGAAAAAAATATTATAGAAAACATGGATCTGTTTATTAAAAAAGGCTCATTCTGGGGAATCGCCGGACCAAGCGGCTGTGGAAAATCCTCATTGATAAAAGCACTATGCAAGTTAGAAAAATGCAGCGGTTCTATTTTTATCAATCACAAAAACCTTCTGTCTTTATCAAGAAAAGATTTGTCACAGATTATAGCCCTTGTTCCTCAGAACCCGTTTTTGATTGCCGGAACTGTTCTGGAAAATATTTGTTATGGTCTGGAACAGCAGCCATCTGAAAAAGAAGTGACCGATGCACTTGTAAAGTCGAATCTATATGATTTTATCACCAGCCTGCCGGAAGGCATCCATACAAAGGTCAGCGAGGGCGGAGGTAATCTGTCCGGAGGCCAAAAACAGCGAATCGCTATTGCCCGTATTTTTTTAAGAAAACCGGAAATTCTGATTTTAGATGAAGCAACCTCCGCTCTTGACAACACCTCTGAACGTTTTATACAAAATGAAATTGAACAGCTGAAGAACGAAAACAACATGACAATCATATCCATTGCCCACAGACTTACCACTCTGAAAAACTGTGATAATATTATTGTTATGGACCATGGCAAGGTGGTACAAACCGGAAAATATCCGGACCTGATAAATAAAGCGGGGATTTTCAGCGATATGTATTATGGAAAATTAAAGTAAATTTCAAAAAATGTATCTTTTTCCTTTTTCATGGATAAAGATACATTTTTCTTTTATCTGCCGTACACCAAACTGCTCTCTGGCATATCATAACATATAGTATTTTCCAAAACATACTCCTGGAAAATACTTTGAATTATTTACAGGGAGGTATATCCATGAAACCACTTCTGGAAGTAAGAGATCTTTCTCTTTCCTATCATACGCCTTCCGGGGAGACTCCTGCCCTTTCACATATATCCTTTAATCTGATGCCAGGTGAATTCCTGGCTATTGTCGGTCCGTCCGGCTGCGGAAAATCCACACTTCTCAATGTGATCTGCGGACTTCTGAAGCCGGAAAAAGGGTCCGTTCTCATGAACGGCACACAGGTTTCCCGTGGAGATCCACGCATAGGCTATATGCTGCAAAAGGATCATCTCCTGGAATGGCGTACCATTTACAAAAATATTCTTCTTGGTCTGGAAATACGGCATCAGCTGTCACCGGAAAAGCTTTCCTCCATTGAGCAGATGCTCCGCACCTATGGTTTGGACAAATTCCGTTCTGCCCGTCCTTCGCAGCTTTCCGGCGGAATGCGGCAGCGGGCCGCTCTGATCCGCACTCTGGCACTGAAGCCGGAGCTTTTGCTTCTGGATGAGCCTTTCTCTGCGCTGGATTACCAAACACGACTGAATGTCAGTGATGATATCGGCAGGATATTAAAAAAAGAAAATAAGCCTGCGATTCTGGTAACCCACGACATCTCTGAGGCCATCAGTATGGCAGACAGGGTACTCATCCTGACAAAACGCCCTGCCACGATTGCCGGTATCATTCCCATTGAACTGTCTGTTAAAAACAGAACGCCTCTTTCCTCAAGAAATGCACCCGATTTTAAATCTTATTTTAATCAGATCTGGAAGGAGCTGAACGATCATGCCTGAGCTTTCCCCTGCCCAGAAAAAGTATCTTTTACAAAGAAGGAAGGAAAAGTATTTTGTTAATATATCCAGAATTCTGCTTTTTCTTGTTTTTTTGATTTTATGGGAGTTTTCCTCCCGTTTTGGATGGATTGATTCCTTTATTTTCAGCAGTCCCTTGGCAATCCTGAAAAATTTTGCAGAAATGTGCCGGGATCAGTCTCTGTTTGTCCACATCGGAATCACGCTTGCTGAAACCCTGACCAGTTTCTTTTTTGTGGTACTTCTGGGAATTGGAACCGCCGTACTTTTGTGGCTGTCTCCAAAGCTTTCCCGCATTCTGGAGCCTTATCTGGTAATCCTGAACAGCCTTCCGAAATCAGCACTGGCACCTCTTCTGATCGTATGGCTTGGCGCAAATGTCAGAACCATTATCGTAGCAGGAATGTCCGTTGCCATATTTGGCTCCATCATTAATCTCTATGCAGGTTTTCGGGAAACTGATCCAGACAAAAGCAAACTGATTGCCACACTGGGCGGAACAAGAAAAGATGAACTTCTGAAGATCGTCCTTCCCTCCTCTGTACCTCTGATCTTAAGTATTATGAAGGTAAATATCGGACTTTGCCTGGTTGGGGTGATCATTGGAGAATTTATCGGTGCCCGACAGGGACTCGGCTATCTCATCATCTACTCCAGCCAGACTTTTAAGCTGACCACTGTACTGATGTCCATTCTGATCCTGTGTGTTATTGCCATGGGGCTGTATGGAGTTCTGAGCCTGATTGAAAAGCACTGTCTGAAGCATTCCTGACATAAAGCCCAAAAATCCCCGGAAGCACTCTCCTGAAAAGAGCGCTCCGGGGATCTCTGTTTCCACAAAATCTGTCATTCAGACTGTTTTCTATGTTTCTTATGTGATCAGTGCGACTTCACCTGATTCCACAGTTCTCCGTAAGTCTGATCGGCCTCTGTTCCCAGATACTGGAAGGTTTCCAGATTTTCATGTTTTGAAAGATCCGGAAAAGCAATCTCACTGTTCCTGATGGATTCATCCTCGATCAGCTTCCTTGCTTCTATATTTGGCGTAGAATAAGTGATATACTCAAAATTTTTCAGAGCAATATCCGGTCTGCAAAGGAAATTAATAAACTTTTCACCATTTTCCTTATTTTCTGCATTTTTAGGAATAACCCAGGAATCAATCCAGATATTACTTCCCTCCTCCGGAATCACGTATTCCAGATTTGGATTTTCTTTCTGCGTATAAATAGCCTCGCCGGAATAAATCACTCCGATGGCAGCCTCATTTCCGATCATTTTGTCACGAACCTGATCAATGACATATGCCTGTACCAGAGGTTTCTGCTTGATCAAAAGGTCTCTGGCCTCTGTAAGCTCATCAAGGTCGGTTGAGTTCAGAGAATGCCCCAAATATTTCAGAGTAACACCAAAGGTATCACGGACAGAATCCTGCATAAGAATATTGTCTTTATACTTCTCGTCCCAGAGAATCGACCAGCTGGTAACCGGTTCTTTTACCATAGTTTTATTGTAAAGGATTCCAACTGTTCCCCAACAGTAAGGCACAGAATATTTGTTTTCCGGATCAAACTGTCTGGACTGCTCCATATAATCCTTTCCAATATTTTTGATGTTGGGAATATTGTCAAAATCAATCTCTGCAAGCAAATTATTTTCAATCATTCTCTGGATCATATAATCACTTGGACAGATCACATCATAGGCAATAGCACCTGAACTGATCTTAGGATAAAGGATTTCGTTCGTCTCAAATTCCTCATAGACCACATCAATACCGGTTTCTTCCTCAAACATTGTCAGAACTTCCGGATCCAGATATTCACCCCAGTTATAAATCACCACTTTTTCAGAGTTCATCACGTTGCTTTCTCTGGAATAATAAAATCCTCCAAAAAGAAACAGTACACAGATAGTTACCGGGATCACACGACGGAACAGGATCCGCTTAACTCTTGAAGGTTTTTTCTTTGTTTTTGTGTCTTCTTTTTCTTCCGGTGAATAATTAATAAGGATCAGAAGCACAAGAACTGTCACAAACATAATGGTGGACAGTGCATATATCTCCGGTTTGATTCCTTTACGAACCTCTGTGTAAATCTTAGTCGAAAGGGTATCGATCCCCGGTCCTTTTGTGAAATGCGTGATCACAAAATCATCCAGAGACATAGTAAACGCAAGCATAAAACCTGACATTACACCTGGCACGATATCCGGAAATACCACCTTGAAAAATGCCTCCAGAGGAGAAGCTCCCAGATCCAGTGCCGCTTCATACACATGGCGGTTTGTCTGCTTCAGTTTTGGCGCCACACTCAGGATCACATACGGAATATTAAAGGTGATGTGTGCGATCAAAATAGTTCCAAACCCCATCTTCATTCTGAATGCAATAAACAAAAGCATCAGAGACACACCCATAACAATCTCCGCATTCATCATGGGGATATTTGTCACACCCATATAAAAGGTGCGCCACCGCTGTTTCATTCCCTGAATAGCAATAGCTGCCGCTGTACCAATGAGCGTTGCCGCTGCCGCTGCCACAAAAGAAATAAGCAGCGTTGTATAAAAAGCGCTCATGATCTGCTCATTCTGAAAAAGCTCTTTATACCATTTCAGAGTAAATCCTCCCCATTTCGCCCTTGTTTTGGACTGGTTAAAGGAAAGTACCATCAGGGTAACGATGGGTGCATACAGTATAATAAAGATTAAAGCCAGATACAGCTTCTGTAAAATTTTTCTGATCAAAATGCCGTACCTCCTTCTCCTTTATCGTATTTTGCTACAAGTGCCATACTGGCAATGATAAATACCATCAGCACAAGAGAAAGTCCGCTGCCCACATGCCAGTTGCTGTTCTGCTTAAAGGACTGCTCGATCACGTTTCCGATCAGAAGGATCTTGCCGCCGCCCAAAAGATCTGAAATCACAAAAGTGGTAAGTGCCGGCACGAACACCATTGTGATGCCGCTGATCACTCCCGGAATGCTTAAAGGAAATGTCACCTTCAGAAAAGTCTGAATTGGATTTGCCCCCAGATCTCTTGCTGCATTTATTACATTGGAATCTATTTTTATCAGTACATTATAAATCGGCAGAACCATAAACGGAAGGAAGTTGTATACCATTCCCAAAATAATAGCATACGGTGTATTAATAATCTCCAATGCAGGAAGATGAAGAAATCCCAAAATACTGTTGATCACACCATTTTTCTCCAGAAGAGTCTGCCATGCCATGGTACGCAGAAGAAAATTCATCCACATAGGCAGGATAAAGATCAGTACAATAAAACTGGTCTGATTTACCTGTTTCTGGTTTAGTATCATGGCAAGCGGATATGCCAGGATCAGACAGACCAATGTACTGATGAAGGACAGCAGAAGGGAAACTCCCAAAGCTTTCAGGTTCTCCGGCGTAGTGATCTGTGACATATTTGCCAGCGTCAGTCCACCATCATCACTGGTAAAAGCATAATACACGATCACCAGAAGAGGTATGATGACAAAGGACACTGACCAGAACAGATACGGGCCAGCCAGAAGACGTTTACTCTTCAATGTTCACCGCCTCCTCATCTTCGGATTCCGGTTTTTTCATGATCTGGATATCAAAAGGATCCACATGAATGCTGACCTGAGTACCTACCGGGAACATATCCGTACTGTGTACCAGCCACTCATAGTTATTAGCCGTAACTTCCATTTCATAATGGACGCCTTTAAAAATCAAATGAGTGACTACACCGTCGATACTTCCTTCTCCCGGTTTGAGAAGATCGATATCCTCCGGACGGATTACTACATCTACCGGTTTATTCTGTCCAAATCCCTCATCCACACAGGGGAAGTTTACGCCCAGTATCTTTACCATGCGGTCCTCCACCATAGTAGCTGAAATAATATTACTTTCACCGATAAAATCTGCAACAAATGCATTTTCTGGCTCATTATAGATCATTTCCGGTGTTCCGATCTGCTGAATATATCCCTGATTCATAACTACGATGGTATCTGACATAGTAAGAGCTTCTTCCTGATCGTGGGTAACATACAGGAAAGTAATTCCCAGCTCGTTTTTCAAACGGATCAGCTCATACTGCATGTCCTTGCGAAGCTTCAGATCCAGCGCTCCCAAAGGCTCGTCCAGAAGAAGCACCTTCGGCTCATTTACGATAGCTCGGGCAATAGCGATTCGCTGCTGCTGTCCGCCGCTTAAAGAATCCGGCATACGATTTTCATATCCATCCAGATTTACAAGCTTCAGTGCATATTTGATTTTATCAAGGATATACTGTTTACTTTTATTTTTTATTTTCAGACCAAAAGCAATGTTCTCTGCAATCGTCATATGGGTGAACAATGCATATTTCTGAAACACGGTATTCAGCTGTCTTTTATTTGGCGGAAGATCTGTGATATCCTTTCCGTCAAAGATCACGCGGCCTGCATCCGGAGTCTCAAAGCCGCCAAGAATACGAAGTGTGGTAGTTTTTCCACATCCGCTTGGACCCAGAAGTGTCAGGAATTCATTTTCTCTTATGTAAAGATTAAAATCATCCAGAACGGTCTGCATCCCATAAGTTTTGGAAATATTTTGAAAATCGATCAGTTTATTACTCATGACCATTCCTCCCCTAAAAAAATCCCCTGTTTTTATACAGGACAACTCTTCCTGTATATCATAAAAACAGAGGAATTTCAATAGATTTCCAGTTATTTTACAAAAATTATAATATTTCTGAATGGTGTCTTAACTTTTTTACGGATAAAGCCAGCTGCTGTCTAATTTTGCAAGCAGCCTTGCATTATGGTATGCCATTTTAAGAGTCAGGCAGGTACGGCCCAGATACTTCTTCCCATCTGACGTCTTCACGCAGGCAAGTGCCAGATCCGCCTTTCCCGGTGCCTGAAGACAAACCGGTATCAGCAGCTGGATTCCATGATTATAATACTGCGGAACTGCTGTACGGTAATCGGCCTCCAGCATATGCTTTGTCTGGCGGAGAGCTCCGTCAAACAGCTGTACGCGCATTCTGCTTGTCCGAACATTTTCCGGAAGTCTCTGTACATTTTCTTCCTCATCAAAAATATGTTCATACTGCGGAACAATATCCAATTTAGTGTCAAAAACCAGCTCTGCAGGTTCCTTCGCATACTGTGCCCGTTCTGGAAGACTGGTAATCCCTGATTTTAGAAGATAATATTCTGTATAAAATCCCTCCAGAAACCATTTCTGGCGTCCAGGAATCAGATTATGAACGAAAAATGCATACACCGGCTGATAATAGTCATTAAAAAGTCCTGTATTAAAGATTGCATATTCTTCTGTTTCCTGTACCTTGCCTTCCTCATAAACCCGCTTAAAAGTATGCTCCAGGTAGCCTTTTAAAATCCCGTTGTCATCACCATCCCCAAAGCTCCATTTCTCCGGAACCATATGGGAAAGATTTCGAATATGCCGGTTATAATTTCCGCAATAAGTGAAATCAAATAAATTCATATTATCCTCCTGTCTGAAAGTGATTCTCTTTGCGTAAAAAGATCTTTTATATATTTTATTACAAAAATCTTCAGACAGAACGATTCCAAATGTTTTCTTCGAGGATCTTATTTCAACAGCTTATGCATGGCATGGATAAACTCTGGCGTTGTTCCGCAGCATCCCCCTATTATAGATGCTCCGTTCTCCACCAGAACTTTCATGTGTCCGGCAAACTCCTCCGGAGACATGCTGTAAACCGCATTCCCCTGATTATCGATTACCGGCATTCCCGCATTCGGTTTTGCAATCACAGGAATAGAAACAGCCTCCCGGATATTGCGGACCACAGATACCAGCTGGTCTGGTCCCACAGAGCAATTAATGCCTACCGCATCTGCTCCTGCACTTTCCAGAGCCACTGCGGCTTCTACTGCATTTCCGCCGCTGAAAATACTGCCATCTGCTTCCACCGTCATGGTACACATGATCGGAATCTCACAGACTGCATTTGCCGCATCTACTGCCGCCAGTGTTTCCTCAATATTAATCATAGTCTCTGCCACCAGCAGATCTACTCCCGCTTCTTTCAGTATCTGTATCTGCTCTTTGTACATCTCAAAGGCATCCTCATAAGTATACTCTCCCTCTGCTGTAACAAATTGCCCGGATGTAGTAATATCTCCTGCCACAAAGGCTCTTTCTCCTGCCACATCTCTGGAATAGGAAACCAGCGTATGATTGATCTCCTCAATACGTTCCTCCAGACCATGCTGCTGAAGATTTCTGCGATTACCTCCAAATGTAGGAGCATAAATCACCTGGCTTCCCGCTTCAATGTAAGCACTCTGAAGATTCTGGATAATCTCCTTGTGTTCCATGACCCACTGCTCTGTACAAATCCCCCGCGGCATTCCCTGCGCCATCAGATTGGAACCTGTGGCACCATCCAGAATAAGAACTTTCTCTGTCAGCTCCTGAAATTCTTTTTTGGTCATAATATTCTCCTCTCAGTATTTATGTGAATTATCATAGCACATCACCAGAATTTTTCCCACAGCAAATTTATTTGACTTTAATGGCCTTTTCCGGGCACATTTCCTGACAGCAGAAACACCGGATACATTTTTTGTAATCATACACCGGAGGATGCTCCCGTCCGTCCCGAAAGTCTACTGCTTTTCCCGGCACAGGGCAGCTTTTTACGCAGATTCCGCAGCGGATGCATTTTTCTACTTCAATGTATGGTTTTTTCTGAAAAATATTCAGGGCTTTTGCCATTTTTTCCCAGATTCCGTGCTTCATAATTCTCCGATCTACATGAAACTCCGGGTTTCCATATTTATGAACTGCCTCTTCCATAGAAATTCTACCGTCTGGAGTAAGTATTTCAATCTCCTCTTTTTTCCAGGTTCCAAGCCCCATCTTTTCTCCATGGTAATTCGTTGGAACCATCTGAGGCTTCAGATGCACTAAATGGCAGAACACACTGTCCAGAGCCACCGGATCTGTGGAAAGCAGCAGCACTCCCATGTCTACAGGATCACCGGAGCCGGGACCATTTCCTTCCATTGCTGTGATCCCGTCCATAACGTACAGTCTAGGCCCCACACATTGGTTCAGATCTACCAGCATTCGGGCAAAGCTGTCCGCACTTGGATAAAGTGTATGTCCTTTTGCTTTATAAAACCCATACACAAATCCATAACTGTTTTTTACTGCTCCTGTAATTCGTTCCAGAGCATGTGTCTTCATCTTACACAGTGAAATTACACAATCCTGCTCCAGAAGTTCTCTGCTGAGCATAAATTCTTTTGCCTGGACGCCTTCCGGATAGGACATCTTTATCCCTTCTGAAAAATCAACCGCAGGAATATGGAGTTCCTCCATGTATCGATCCATACCGGTTCCGGCAATTACCTTTCTGGTATTTCCATGTCCGCAGGAGTCTGCAAGGATCACATTTTTACAGCCATATTCTTTTAGAAGACGCGCAAACATTCCAACTATCACCGGATGCGTGATCACGGCTTTTTCCACTTCCGCTTTTTTCAGAAGATTCGGCTTCAGAAGAACTTTCTCTTCTTTTTTTATCAGTTTCTCCAGACCTCCCAGAAGTTCCAGACCTTTTTTTAATTCTTCATAAACAAGTTCTTCCCTGTAGGAGCTACAGGGAAGAAGTATCACTTTACTTTTGTTCTGCATAAATACATCCTCATTTTATGCTGAGATCAGTTTCTCTCAAAGCTTTTCGTACCGGAAGGATACAGGCAGGGACAACGGAAAGAAAATCTACTCCCATACGCAGAAACTTTTCTGTAAGGCCGGTATCGGCTGCGATTTCTCCACAAATCCCAACTTTTTTTCCTTCTGCATGACCAGCCTCTACCACCATCTGAATCATACGAAGAATGGCAGGATGATGATCATCATACTTTTTCTTCAACAGAGGATTCTGCCTGTCCATAGCAAGGGTATACTGTGTCAGATCATTAGTACCGATACTGAGGAAATCCACTCTTTTTGCCAGTTCCCGGCTGATCATCACGGCTGCCGGTGTTTCAATCATAATACTTGTCTGTATATTACGGAAAGGAATCTCCTTTTCTGTAAGACCTTCTTTTACTTCACATACCAGTGCCTCAATCTCATCCATTTCGTCTTCTGAAGCCACCATAGGATACATCACTGCAAGATTGCCATAGGCACTTGCACGGTAAATTGCCCGAAGCTGTGCCTTAAACATCCGTTTACGATCCAAACACAGGCGTATGCCTCGGTTTCCCATGATCGGATTTGCCTCCTCCGGAATGTCCAGATAAGAGGCCTGCTTATCTGCTCCCAGATCCGAAGTACGAATCACAGCAAGCCTGTCTCCCATGGTTTCTGCAAGCTTTTTATAAGCACGAAAAAGTTCGTTTTCTCTGGGATAATTTTCTCTTCCCAGATACTGGAATTCACTCCTTAAAAGACCGATTCCGGAAGCACCATAATAAAGTACATTATTCAGGTCACTCATATTTCCGATATTGGCATAAAGGCCAATTTTTCTTCCATCTACAGTCTCATCTGCCTGATTTTTTAATTTCAAAAGTTCTTCTTTTTCTTTTTTGTCAGCTTCAAAACGGATTCTGTACTCTTTCTTTGTCTCCTGATCCGGATCCAGATACAGAGTACCTGTATAACCGTCCACAATAGCCATATGTCCATCCCATTCATCATGAGCTTCTATGTCTATCAAAGAAGGAATCTCCATTGTTTTTGCAACAATGGACGTATGAGATACCGCAGATCCATGATGCATAACCACAGCCAGCAGCTTGTCTTTATCCATCTCCATGATTTCTGTAGGCGCAAGCGATTCCGACACAACAATCACCGGATCCTCTCCAAGATTGATCTTCACACATGCCCCTCCCAGTATCTGTATCAGTTTTCCGGAAACCTCCTGAATATCCTGGATTCTTCTGCGTATTACAGGCTCTTCCAGATTACGGAAGGTTTCTGTTACTTCATCCCTGTTTGTCATAACAGCATAGGCAGCATTTACCTTCTCCAGAGAAATACAGCTTTCAATAGCTTTCTGATAGCTTTCTGATTTCAGAAGATGTATCTGTCCCAGGAAAATATTCGCTGCCTGTTCATTAATCTGTCTATTTTCCTCATAAAGACTCTCCAGATTACAGATAATCTGGCGTCTCGCTTCATGAAAATCCTGAATCTCCTTTTTTATGTTGCTCACCAGACACTGACGTATCTGATACTCGCCTCTGCTGTAATATAAAATCTTACCGATGGCAATTCCCGAAAAGGTTGCAGTACCTTTGTAAATTTCCATCCTGTACCCCCTTTGTCCTGTCAGTCGCAGGCAGCCTTGAATTCTGTCCAGTTCTTGTTATACTGTTCCTCTGCTTCTGCGCTTACATTCTGTACAATCTCGCCTTTTTTCACAGAATCCGGAACTACCAGATCCGGATTCACCAGATCTTCTGCCGCTTTATTTGTGCTGTAGTAACCGATAAAATCTGTGCATTGTGCCGCCACTTCCGGCTGAAGGATATAATCCATAAACTGATATGCAGCTTCTTTATTCGGTGCCTGGCTTGGAATAAACATTCCCATAATGCCAAATCCCAGTCCTTCCTCCGGATAAACCACCTCAAGTTCCGGATATTCTGCAAGAGCAGCTGTCACCTGTGAGGTATAAAGAAAGCCCACACTTGCCTCTCCGTTCAGAAGGGCATTCTGTGTATTATCATCCTGGATCAGACGTACATTAGGAGCCAGCTCCAGAAGTTTTTCTCCTGTCTCTTTAATTGATTCTACATCCTCTTCATTCATGCTCTTTCCAAGCATCAGGTTTGTAATGCCATTGATCACACGATAATTCGCCACCAGAGCAATGCTGTCCTCCAGAGACGGATCCCAGAGATCCGCATAACCTTTGATCTCAATATCCACCATTTCCGGATCATAAACAATCAGAGGGATACCCGCTCCATAAGGTATCGTATATTCATTATCCGGGTCATAAAACTGTCCCTGATAAAGGGGGTTAATGTTCTCAAATCCTGTCAGCTTTGACTGGTCCAGTTTTTCTGCAAGACCTTCCTGAACTACATTTTCAATAATATAATCATCGGCGATCACAATATCGTAGTCACCGCCTTTTGCCATAGACAGTTTTTCAAACATGGTTTCATCTGTATCAAAGTTGGAATACACAATCTTAATTCCTGTTTCCTTCTCAAATCCGTCCAGCACCTCCTGAGGGAACATATTTTCCCAGGTAAAAAGCACCAGTTCCTTTTCACTGTCTGCACTGACCGGTACGGCTGCTGCAGTAACTGAGAGCGCTGCACATAATGCAATAACAATTGATTTCTTCATAGTGTCCTCCTCTTTATGCAATATTTAAACTGTACCTTTTTAGTATAGCCTATTTTTTCTTTATTGAAAAGAGTCTGTTTTTCCCTTTTAACAGTCTTCCTGCCAGATAATAAACTGCAAGCACTCCAATCGTAAAAGCCAGCATTAAAGTACATAAAGCATTTATCTCCGGTGTCACTCCTGTTTTCAGCTGTGTATACACCTTGACCGGAAGTGTGGATATCCTGGGTCCGTTGACAAAAATACTGATCACCACATCATCCATGGACATGGCAAATGCCAAAAGTGACCCCGATACTACAGCCGGCATGATCAGAGGAAGTGTGATATCCCGGAATGCCCGAAAACTTCCCGCCCCCAGATCTCTGGCAGCTTCCTCCAGGGAAGGATCCATTCCTGCCAGCCGGGCCTTTACCTCCATCAGAATATACGGTACACAAAAAACCGTATGTCCTAAAAGCAGAGTCAGCATACCAAAAGGAATGTTCAGCAAATAGAAAAATGCCATCAGCACCATTCCCAAAATGATCTCCGGAATCATCAGCGGAAGGATGGATATGTATTCCATCGCCCCCTTTGTCTTCCAGTGGATTCTGGACAGACCTACTGCCCCCAGAGTTCCGATCACAGCCGACACCAGACAGCTTGCCACACCAAGAATCAGACTGTTTCCAAGTGCTTCAATCATGGCGCTGTCACCCAGCAGTTCCTGATACCATTTCAGTGAAAAACCGGTAAAGCGTACAGGAAGCTTGGATTCATTAAAAGAAAAAATGATCACCACTGCCACCGGCAGGTACATAAGGAAAAAGATAATCCCCATATACAGACTGGAAAATTTTGAATTCTTTTTCATCCGATTCCCTCCAGTTCCTTTACATTTGTAATTTTACGATACAGACCGATCATCAGCGAAGTAAGGATCATCAGTACCACGGCAAGGGCTGCTGCAAAAGGCCAGTTGCTTCCTCTGGTCATCTGTTCCTGAATCAGGCTTCCCACCAGAACGATCTTATTCCCTCCCAGAATATCTGCAATAAAAAACAGTCCCATAGAAGGAATAAAAGTCAGAATCACACCTGAAAGAAGCCCCGGAAGAGTCAGCTTAAAGGACACTGTCCAGAAAGCTTTTATTTTTCCTGCCCCAAGGTCTCGTGCCGCTTCCACAAGAGACCAGTCCAGCTTTTCTGCACTGGAATATACGGAAAGGATCATAAACGGAAGCAGCACATACACCATTCCCACCACAATGGCCGGATAGCTGTAGAGAAGTTTCAGCGGCTTATCAATGATCCCCAGTGTTTTCAGTACATGGTTCAGGATACCACGATTCTGAAGAATAATAATCCATCCATAAAGCCGGATCAGGGAATTGATCCAGAAAGGCAGCATCAAAAGGAGCATAGCTTTCTTTTTCCAGCTTTCAGACATCTTTGCCATAAAATATCCAAATGGATATCCTAATATACAGATAATGACCGTGCTGGTCAGAGCAAGCTGAAAAGATTCCCGAAAAGTCTGCAGATAAACAGGATCAAGAATTTTTTTATAATTTTCCAGAGTCAGGTTCCACTCTACTGCAGAACCACTTCCCGGCTGTGCAAAGCTTAAGGCTACCATATAAATAAGTGGTCCAGCCACAAACACAAGTGTAAAAAAGTACAGAGGAAGGATCATCCACACGGAAGAACTGTGTTTTTTTATTTTAGTCCTGCTCATTCTTTTCCTCCCCGGATCTGTCCACAAAAACAGCATCCTCCGGTGCGAAGCAGACACTTACTATCTGTCCCTGTTCCACTTTTGCATCTATTCCATAACGGCTGGCTACCAGCTCTGATCCGTCTGCCAGCCTTAAAACCACACGAAGCTGTCCTGCTGCAAAGCTTTTTTCTTCCACTTTTGCCTGCAGTCCACATGAGCATTCTTCCTGAATCCGGATATTTTCACTTCGTACTGCAAGTGTTACAGATTCCCCTGCTCTGATGGAATCATCTTCACAGGCTGCTGCCATATGCCCTCCGGCAATGGCTACGGTTACTTTTCCATCTTTCGTGTTCTCTGCCTTTCCCTTCAAAATATTTGCATTTCCAACAAAAGTAGCTACATAGCTTGTTCTGGGATGATTATAAATCTCATCCGGCGTTCCGATCTGCTCAAAGGTTCCATGATTCATAACAGCAATTCGGTCCGACATATTGATAGCTTCTTCCTGGTCATGAGTAATATAAATAAAGGTAATACCCAGCTTTTTCTGGAGTCTTTTCAGTTCGGCCTGCATGGCACGGCGAAGTTGGAGATCCAGTGCACCTAAAGGCTCATCCAGAAGAAGTACCTGTGGATTATTGATCAGTGCCCGTGCAATGGCCACTCTCTGCTTCTGTCCTCCGGAAAGCTCCGAGGGCTTTCTTTTTTCATATCCGGGAAGCTGTACCAGCTCCAGCATTTCCGTTACCTTTCTACGTATTTCAGCTTTAGGAATCTTTTTCAATTTCAGCCCGTATCCTATGTTATCTGCTACATTCATATGAGGAAAAAGCGCATAATTCTGAAATACGGTGTTAATATCTCTGTCCTCAGGATTCAGACTGGTTACATCCCTGCCATCAAGAAAAACCTGTCCCGCATCCGGCTGTTCCAGTCCTGCGATAATACGCAGAGTCGTTGTCTTTCCACATCCGGATGAACCCAGCAATGTAATAAATTCTCCTTTGCCAATTGAAAGGCTGATACCCTTCAGTACCTCTTCCTCGTCAGAAAATCCTTTTCTGATATTTTTTAATTCCAAACAAATCTCTGTCATATTTCTGTTTCTGTACTGCCTCCTCGTCTGGCTGCATTCCAGCCTCTGTATTCTTACATTTGTTTTTCAATATACTCTATATAGGTCTGTTTGTCAAAAACCGCAGTAAAACTTTCCTTTATTTTTTTTGCCTCTTCTCCGTTTTTCCGCAAAAGTCGATAGATTGTCAATGCCATCAGCTTCGCTGGAAGAATATATGCCTTTTCCTTATCTGTGATATGAAAATCCTCACCATGAAGTCTTCCTTCAAATCCCCTGAATGTAAAATTGATCACCGGAAACAACTGTGTCAGATCTCCCACATCAGTACAGGCATTGTTAAAATCTCCCGGCTGCACGTTTCTGTAAACAAGACCCAGTTCCTCTGCAGCCTCAACCAAAACCGTATCTGCCATTCTTGGACGGATGGGCATATATCCCGGAAGATTTTCTCTTTCGATCTTTCCTCCAAAAGCATAAGCAGCTCCATCATAAGCACGATCCACCATCTGACGGATTTCCTGAATTCTTTCCAGCGAGGAAGCACGGATCTTTGTCTCCACTACAGCCTCATCCGGTACACTGTTCACCACATCCCCCGCCTTACGTATAACATTATGAAGGCGTACATGATCCTCCTCCCGAAAAGTCTCCCGCATCAGTCCCATCATCTGTATTGCGCTGCTGGTGATACTCAGAGCATTGACTCCGTTCCAGGGATCAATGGCTGCATGAGCCGCCTTTCCCCGGACTGTGACCCTTTCTGCGTTAAACCCGTTGCAGGCAGGATTTCCCAGATAAAAATCCTCTTTTACGTCTACCATATGTACATGAGTGGTCATTACAAGATCCGTGCGATCAAAAACTCCGGTACGGATCATCTCGCTTTTTCCGGAGCCCAAACGGATTCCCTGTTCTCTTAAAACAGTTCTCTTGTCTGCGTCAATGTATTCCTCTGCCGGCACAGCCAGAAAGGTCAGGGAACCAGAAATTTCTCTTCTGATCTCCGGATTCGAAAATGCAATGGCCGCTCCTGCCATAACCGCCATCTGTGCATGATGTCCGCAGGCATGAGCCACTCCTGTATGAGGATCTGCCTTCGGATGTCTTTGACAGCCGATGGCATCCATTTCTCCAATAACCGTTACATTGGGATATCCGGAATTCTTCCTGCCTGTGTCTCCTGTCCCCTGCTGTGCATTCCTTCTTTCCCAGTGAGCCCTTACCCCAGTAAGAGCTACATTCTCCTCCACCTGGTATCCTGTTTTTTTTAGAAATTCCGCGGTTTTACGTGCAGTTCGAAACTCTTGAAATCCTGGTTCCGGATGATTTTCTATATCCTCTGCAAAAGCAATGATCTCTTCTCTATGTGCTTCAATCACTGCAATGATCTTTTTTTCTGTTGCATCCATAACTTAAACTCCTTTACCGGATTCATCATATCACAATTTATGACTATTGAAAATAAAAAGAAAACTCTGAAATATCTGATTAAGAAAAAAAGAGTTCCAAAAGCCTGGCTGACAGACTTCTGAAACTCCTTTTTATATTATAAAAAGCTGGAAAAGGGACTTGAACCCTCGACCCCTTCATTACGAGTGAAGTGCTCTACCGACTGAGCTATTCCAGCTTGTGTTTGACACACAAAATATTATACTCGCTTTTCATAAAAAAGCAAGAAGATTTTTTATTTCTTTATACCGCTGTTTTCTTCTGTGCGGCTATTTTCTTTTCCGAAGCAGTTTTCTTTCCTGCCGGCTTTTCTGCTTTCTTCTTTGCTGCAGTTTTTCTTACCGGCTTCTTTTCTGCTTTCTCCGCAAGAGTACAGGACAGGATCACTGCTCCAAAAGCCGGAACTCTTAATCTCAGTGAATTTTCTCTTTCGTCACATGGTTCTGCCTTACAGGTTTTTGCCCGCGGGTTCACAGTTCCCTGACCGCCGTATTCTTTTCGGTCGCTGTTAAATATTTCCTTATATTTTCCATAGAAAGGAACACCGATCTGATAATTTTCATAGGAAACTGCTGCAAAGTTCACAACTGCCAGAAGAGTCTCTTCTGGCTTATCCGTCTTTCTCATAAAAGTAAGGATATTTTCTTCATATTTCATCAGCTGTACCCATTCAAAACCTTCCACCTCATCATCCTTCTGCCAGAGTGCCGGATGACTGCAGTATACTTCGTTAAGGTCATGTATAAACGCTTCCAGTTCCTGAGGGATATCCTTTCCCGGAGCAGTCATCTTCAATCCCGGATGCAGCATCTGATAGGTATAGGCAGCCCTTATCTGCGACAGTTTCTGCCCTTCATCACCTGGAAGCTTATCCATAAATTCTTTCAGTTCTCCTGCATTTCTGGTCCCAAGTGTCAGTACATAATGTTCGCAGTAAGCATAAAGCATGGAAACTGTAAGCTGATCATGATCATACTGTCGCTCCATTGGATCAAGAGAAAGGTAATGGAGAAAATCCGAACTCCAATTGTTGTTCCATTTATAATCAAACCCTATATGGTCATTTTCTACACTGTCGGTAAGCTCCGGCCAAAGTCCATCCTCCTGAGCGATCATAATAATTCCCGGATGCTTTTTCTTTATAATAGAATTTAAATGTTTTAAAAATTCCACTGCTGCCAGATTCTCACTGGATCCATAAATATTAGGTTTCCACAGGCTTCCTTCTCTGCCATAATCCAAATAAAGCATAGCATCTACATCATCCAGTCGGAAACCGTCCACATGATACACCTCTGTCCAGAAAAACACATTTGCAAGAAGAAAATCTGCAACCATTGGACTTTCATAATTATAAAGCAGAGTCCCCCACATAGGATGGACTGCCATTTCCGGATCCTGCACCTCATAAAGAGGTGTTCCGTCAAAACACTCCAGTCCTTCTGCATATCTTGGAAAATGAGCTGGTGTCCAGTCCAGAATCACACCGATCTCTGCTTTATGCAGTTCGTTCACAAGCTTCGCAAACTCCTCCGGAAGTCCAAATCTTCGATCCGGTGCATAATAGGAAAATGTGGAATACGGACCTGCCTCCTCATCCAGATATCCCATTACCGGATGAAGTTCTACATGGGTATATCCTAGTTTCTTTACAAAAGCTGTGAGCTCTTCCCCATTTTTCCATTTATCAAGACTTGTTTCATAAATAGATACCGGTTGCTTTCTGTCTGTATACTTTTTTCTCTCTCTGATCCAGGATTCATCCTCCCAGACCATATTGCCTGCCGCTTTTGCAACTACAGACGCGGTAGCAGGAGGAAGTTCTGTACATGTTCCATAAGGATCTGTTTTCAGAACTTTCTGTCCGCCCTTTATAGTTATCTCATATTTATAAAGGTCTCCGGCCTTTACTTCCGGAACAAACAATTCAAAAATACCAGACATAGGCATTCTGTGCATCAAATGTCCTCTTCCGTCCCAGTGATTAAAATCTCCCACAACACTGACGCTGACCGCATTAGGTGCCCATACCGCAAAACTGGTTCCTTCTGTTGTACCAATCGTCATTTGGTGAGCGCCAAGCTTTTCATAAGCATGGTAATACACACCTGCACAGAAAGCCTTTTCTTCGTCCTCTGTGATCTGTCCTGAAAATGCATACGGATCTGCAGCCACTTCCGTACCGCCTTGTCTGGTTACACGATATTTATAATCCGGTATTTTTCTACCTGGAATCAAAACAGCAAAATAACCTGCCTCATCTTCCATTTCCATGGGATAGGATTTTCTGCCTGACACCACTTCCACGGATTCTGCTCCAGGAAAAAATCCCTGTATCAGAACCCCTTCCGTCGTAAGCCTGGGGCTCATCACATCCTTTGGGGATGCTTCTTCTCCGTACACAATAGCCTCGATCCTCGGCCAGTCCATATAGTCGTAAACACTTCTGCTCATATTCTCCTGCCTCCTGACTCAGACTTTTTCTTCCTTTAGAGTCTGTGATAAATTCAGTTTATCATTTTTTTGGAAAAAAATAAAGATTTGGCCTGAATTTGTTTGACAAAATCTTTCTTCTGGTCTAAATTGATACTAACAGGAACTTAAGGAGGTCTATTATGAAAAACAAAACATTTGACGTTACAGCTCTTGGCGAGCTGCTCATCGATTTTACAGAAAATGGAGAAAGTTCTCAGGGAAATCCTATGATGGAGGCCAATCCCGGCGGTGCCCCCTGCAATGTTCTCGCCATGCTGGAAAAGCTGGGCAAAAAAACTGCTTTTATCGGCAAGGTAGGCTCTGATATGTTCGGAAATCAGCTGAAAAAAGCGGTAGAAGAAGTAGGAATCGATACAAGAAATCTGATTATGGATAAAAAACATCATACAACACTTGCGTTCGTACATACCTATCCGGACGGCGACAGGGATTTTTCTTTTTACCGTGATCCGGGCGCTGATATGATGCTCACTAAAGAAGAAGTACAGAAAGAGCTGATCCAGTCTTCCCGTATTTTCCACTTCGGTACCCTATCCTCTACCCATGAAGGAGTCAGAGAAGCTACCCGTCATGCCATTGAACTGGCAAAAGAGGCAGGATGTATCATCACCTTCGATCCGAATCTCCGCCCTCCTCTCTGGAACTCACTGGAAGATGCACGCAAAGAAATTGAATACGGAATGACTAAATGTGATGTTCTCAAAATCTCCGACAATGAGGTGGAATTCCTTTTTGACACCACAGATTATGACAAGGGTGCCGCTCTGATCCGCGAAAAATATAACATTCCCCTTGTACTTATTACAATGGGCAAGGACGGAAGCCGTGCTTATTACAAAGACATGCGTGTGGAAGTGGCTCCTTTCCTTCAGGAAAATACCATTGAAACTACCGGTGCCGGAGATACTTTCTGCGCAAGCAGCCTGAACTATGTTCTGGAACATGGACTGGAGGATCTGACTGAAGAAAACCTGAAAGAACTGCTGACCTTTGCCAATGCAGCTGCTTCTCTGATCACCACCAGAAAAGGCGCTCTCCGTGTTATGCCTTCCAAAGAAGAGGTTCTGAATTTTATCGCTTCCAGAAAATAATATTTCTGCAAATTTATTTTTCCAAAAAACTCCCGGCAAGTCTTATCTGACTGACCGGGAGTTTTTACTTATTTATTTGATCACACGTACCTTGGATACTCCGTCTATTGCCTGAAGCGCTGCCAGAGCCTCTCTGGAAGCAGCACTTTCCAGATCAATAAGTGTATAAGCAAATTCGCCTTTACTTTTGTTTGTCATATCTGCAATGTTCAGTCCCTCTGCCCCAAGGATCTGAGTGACCTGACTGATCATATTCGGGATATTTTTGTGACAGATGGCAATACGTCCTACTGCCACGCAGGTTCCCATATCGCAGTCCGGGAAATTGACAGAATTTTTAATATTTCCGTTTTCCAGGAAATTCCTCAGTTCTTTTACTGCCATAACTGCACAGTTTTCTTCTGATTCTTCTGTAGATGCTCCAAGATGAGGAGTGACCAGAATTCCCTCGCGGCCTGCTACAAGAGGATTAGCAAAATCGGTAACATATTTCTTCACTTTTCCGTTTTCGATAGCTTCAATCAGAGCTTCCTCATCAACAAGAAGATCTCTTGCAAAGTTCAGCAAAACAACACCGTCTTTCATCTTATCAAAAGCGTCTTTGTTTATCATCTTTCTGGTGCTGTCAAGAAGCGGGACATGTATTGTAATGTAATCGCACTGGCTGTAGATTTCATCCAGAGATTTGCTGTGTTTAATGGTTCTGGAAAGATTCCATGCTGCATCAATGGATATATACGGATCATATCCATAAACTTCCATTCCCAGATGTGTAGCTGAGTTTGCAACAAGAGCGCCGATCGCGCCAAGTCCGATAATACCCAGCTTTTTGCCGCTGATCTCGCAGCCTGCAAACTGTTTTTTCTGTTTTTCAGCCAGTTTATCAATATTTTCATTATCCTTCTGATCTGCCACCCATTCAATGCCGCCTACGATGTCACGGGAAGCAAGGAGCATTCCTGCAAGAACAAGTTCTTTGACACCATTGGCATTAGCACCGGGAGTATTAAAGACAACAATCCCTTTTTCTGCGCATTCTGCCACCGGGATATTGTTTACTCCGGCACCGGCACGAGCAATAGCTTTTACGTTTTCAGAAAGCTCCATTTCATGCATTTTGGCGCTTCTTACCAGAATGGCATCTGTTTCATTTATGTCTTCTGTTTTTTTATAATCTTCACTGAACAGATTCAAACCTTTTTCAGCGATCGGGTTCAGGCAATGATACTGAAACATTATGCATTCTCCTCCTCAAATTTTTTCATAAATGCTACCAGTGCTTCTACACCTTCCTTTGGCATTGCGTTATAGATACTTGCACGCATACCTCCAACAGTTCTGTGTCCTTTCAGGTTTACAAGTCCTGCAGCCTTGGCTTCTTTTACGAATTTTGCATCCAGTTCTTTATCTCCGGTCACAAAAGGCACATTCATAAGAGAACGGGAGGCCGGCTCTACTGTTCCTTTAAAAAGTATGCTCTCATCCAGAAAATCATAGAGGATCTTTGCCTTTTCTTCGTTTCTTCTCTTCATCTCCTCAAGGCCGCCCATGGATTTCAGCCATTTGAATACCTTTCCGCACACATAAATGCAGTAAGCATTTGGGGTATTATAAAGAGAACCCGCGTCTGCATGAGTCTTATATGTAAGCATGGTAGGTGTTCCCGGGAGCACATCCTCTGTGATCAGATCTTCGCGGATGATCACAATGACCATGCCTGCCGGTCCGATATTCTTCTGTACACCGCCATAAATAATACCGTATCTACTAACGTCCACCGGTTCAGACAAAAAGCAGGAAGAAACATCTGCTACCAAGGTTTTTCCCTTTGTATCAGGAAGAGTTTTGTATTTTGTTCCATAAATCGTGTTATTTTCGCAGATATACACATAATCTGCATCCGGGCTGATCTCCAGATTGCTGCAGTCCGGAATATAGGAAAAGGTTTTGTCTTCCGAAGAAGCGATTTTATTGACTTTTCCATATTTCTGTGCTTCCTGATAAGCTTTTTTTGCCCACTGCCCTGTTACGATATAATCAGCCACTCCGTTTTTCATCAGGTTCATAGGAATCATGGCAAACTGCTGGGAGGCTCCGCCCTGCAGAAAAAGGACCTTATAATTATCCGGAATGTTCATCAGATCACGAAGATCCTGTTCTGCATCATCAATGATCTTCTGGAATTCAGGGCTTCTGTGGCTCATCTCCATAACAGACATGCCGCTGCCCTGATAGTCCATCATCTCTTCTGCCACTTCTTTCAGTACAGGTTCCGGCAGTACGGCCGGACCTGCGGAAAAATTGTAAACTCTGCTCATTTTTTCATGTCCTCCTCATCAAAAACATCATCAATGCTTGCACCGGCAGGTACCATTGGAAATACGCTCAAATCCTGGTCGATCCAGCAGTCCAGAACCACCGGTCCGTCTGAAGCCAGAGCCTCTTTAAGAGCCGGCTCTACTTCTTCCATTTTGGTGACACGGATCGCTTTCGCACCCATTCCTTCAGAAATCTTCACAAAGTCTACTGCATCATTTAATACAGTATGTGAATATCTGTGATCGTAGAACAAAGTCTGCCACTGGCGTACCATTCCCAGAACATGGTTGTTCAGGACGATCTGTACAAGCGGCTTTCCACAGCGCACTGCTGTTGCAATCTCATTCATGTTCATTCGGAAGCATCCGTCGCCTGCGATATTTACCACAGTTTTATCCGGTCTTCCCATTTTTGCTCCGATGGCTGCCCCAAGACCGTAGCCCATGGTTCCCAGTCCTCCGGAAGTCAGAAATGTTCTCGGTTCTTTGTATTTATAATACTGAGCCGCCCACATCTGATGCTGTCCCACATCTGTGGTAATGATCGCATCACCGCCGGTGAGCTCATAAAGCTTTTCGATCACATAAGGACCTGTAAGCTGTGTATGGTCATAATTCAGAGGATATCTTGCTTTCATCTCCTGGATGTGCTCCATCCATTTCGGATGTTTCTTTTCCGGGATCTCCTCAAGGAGTCTGCGAAGAACTTCCTTTACATCTCCTTCAATATAGGCGTCTACCAGTACGTTCTTGTTGATCTCAGCCGCATCAATATCCACCTGAAGGATTTTTGCCTTATTTGCAAATGTCTTGACATTTCCTGTTACACGGTCGCTGAAACGTGCTCCCAGAACGATCAGGAGGTCACACTGGCTGACACCCAGATTGGAAGTCTTTGTTCCATGCATGCCAAGCATTCCTGTATAATAAGGATCCTCTCCTGAAAATCCGCCTTTTCCCATAAGACTGTCACATACCGGAGCCTGGATTCTGTGAGACAGCTCTGTGATCTCTTTGGACGCGCCGGAAATTACCGCTCCACCGCCAACAAAAATAAACGGCTTTTCTGCGTTCTGGATCATTTTTACAGCGTTTTCCACATCTGTCTTATGAATTTCACTGGTCTCCCGGTTTACCGTTGCCGGACGACGTGGAGAATACTCATAAAGGGCACCTGTGACATCCTTTGTCACATCCACAAGTACCGGACCCGGGCGTCCGCTTTTTGCAATATAAAAAGCTTTCCGGATCGTATCTGCAAGTTTTTCGATATCTTTTACAATATAACTGTGTTTCGTGATCGGCATCACAATCCCTGCAATGTCTACCTCCTGAAAAGAATCTTTTCCAAGAAGAGGCTTGCCTACATTAGCGGTAATTGCCACCACCGGCACTGAATCCATCATGGCTGTGGCGATTCCGGTTACCAGGTTGGTGGCACCCGGTCCTGAAGTTGCCATACAGACACCTACTTTCCCGGTTGCACGGGCATAGCCGTCTGCCGCATGAGCAGCGCCCTGCTCATGAGAGGTCAAAATATGGTGAATATCATCCTTATATTTATAAAGTGCATCATAGACATTCAGGATAGCGCCGCCCGGATAACCGAAAACAGTATCCACGCCCTGCTCCTTCAGACATTCTATGATGATCTCCGCACCTGTCATCTGCATAGTTTTTCCTCCTTATTCCCCTTTATTTTGCCTTCGGAACTTCCAGGATCGCACCTCTGTTTCCGGATGTTACCATTGCCGCATATCTTGCCAGATAGCCGGTTGTTACTTTCGGCTCTCTTGGCTGCCATTTCGCCTTTCTTGCTTCCATTTCTTCATCTGAAACCCTAACTTCCAGCTTCAGTCCCGGAATATCAATACTGATGATGTCGCCCTCTTCGATCAGGGCGATCGGTCCGCCTACTGCCGCTTCCGGAGAAACATGTCCAATAGAAGCGCCTCGGGATGCTCCGCTGAAACGCCCGTCTGTGATCAGGGCTACAGAAGAGCCCAGCCCCATACCAGCAATGGCAGAAGTAGGATTCAGCATCTCACGCATTCCCGGACCACCTTTCGGTCCCTCGTACCGGATCACTACCACATCACCAGAAACAATCTTTCCTCCTTTAATAGCTTCAATTGCATCTTCTTCACAGTCAAAAACTCTGGCCGGTCCCTCATGAACCATCATCTCCTCCACCACAGCGGAACGTTTTACTACACCGCCGTCCGGAGCCAGATTTCCTTTCAGGACTGCAAGACCACCTGTCTGACTGTACGGTGCATCAATCGGACGGATAACCTCAGGATTCAGATTTATACAATTTTGGATATTTTCTCCTACTGTTTTTCCGGTTACAGTCATACAATCTGTGTGCAAAAGTCCTTTTTTATTCAGCTCATTCATCACTGCATAGACACCGCCTGCCTCATTCAGATCCTCCATATAAGTTGGACCTGCCGGAGCAAGGTGACAGAGATTCGGTGTTTTTTCACTGATCTCATTTGCAAAGCTAATATCAAAATCCATGCCTATTTCATGAGCGATTGCAGGAAGATGAAGCATGCTGTTGGTAGAACAGCCCAGAGCCATATCTACTGTAAGCGCATTCAGAATAGCATCTTCCGTCATGATATCTCTTGGACGGATATTCCGTCTGTACAGTTCCATTACCTGCATTCCCGCATGTTTTGCCAGACGGATACGCTCCGAATATACAGCTGGAATCGTTCCATTTCCCCGAAGACCCATACCAAGAACTTCCGTCAGACAGTTCATAGAATTGGCAGTATACATACCAGAGCAGGATCCACATGTAGGACAGGTTTTATTTTCATATTCTGTCAGCTCATCCTCTGTAATATTTCCTGCTGCATAAGCGCCTACTGCCTCGAACATACTGGAAAGGCTTGTCTTATGTCCGTGGATACGGCCTGCCATCATAGGACCGCCGCTGACAAATATTGTAGGAACATTAATTCTTGCCGCTGCCATCAAAAGCCCCGGAACATTCTTATCACAGTTTGGAACCATAACAAGAGCGTCAAACTGATGAGCCATTGCCATTGCCTCTGTTGAATCTGCAATCAGGTCTCTTGTCACCAGAGAATATTTCATTCCCGTATGTCCCATTGCAATGCCATCGCAAACTGCAATAGCCGGAAATACAACAGGTGTTCCACCTGCCATAGCCACGCCCTGCTTCACTGCATCCACAATCTTATCCAGATTCATATGTCCGGGAACAATTTCATTATAAGAACTTACAATACCCACCATAGGGCGTTCCATTTCTTCTTTTGTAAATCCAAGAGCATTAAACAGGGACCTGTGCGGTGCCTGCTGTGAACCTTTTTTTACTGCATCACTTCTCATTTTTTTCTCTCCCTTCTGTATTCTTAGGCCGCTGACCTTATAGGATCAGCCTTCCGGTAAATTTATTTTTATACTGCTGCTGCGATCAGATCACCCATCTGTTCCGTACCTGTAAGCATGCAGCCTTCACTCATAATATCTCCTGTACGCCATCCGTCCGCCAGAACTTTCTGTACTGCCTCTTCAACTGCATCTGCCTCTTTATCAAGATCAAGAGAATAACGAAGCATCATTGCTGCCGAAAGAATGGTAGCGATTGGATTGGCTTTATTCTGTCCTGCGATATCCGGCGCAGATCCATGACTTGGCTCATAAAGTCCGAATTTTGTATCATTCAGACTTGCCGAAGATAACATACCAATAGATCCTGTCACCATACTTGCTTCATCCGACAAAATATCTCCAAACATATTTTCTGTCAGGATCACATCAAACTGTGCTGGATCATGTACCAGCTGCATGGCACAGTTATCAACCAGCATATGTTCCAGTGTTACTTCCGGATAATCCTCTGCCACTTCTTCTACTATGCTTCTCCACAGACGGGAGGAGTCAAGTACATTGGCTTTATCCACACTTGTGACTTTTTTCCTTCTTTTCATTGCAATATCAAAAGCCTTTACTGCAATACGGCGGATTTCGTTTTCATTATAGGAAAGTGTATCTACTGCTGTTTTTATGCCATTTTCCTCTGTGGTCTTTCGTTCTCCAAAATAAAGACCGCCTGTCAGCTCTCTGACAATGATCATATCAAATCCTTCTCCTATGATCTCTTCCTTCAAAGGGCATGCTTCTTTCAGTTCCTGATAAAGATAAGCGGGGCGAAGATTTGCAAAAAGATTCAGAGCCTTACGGATAGCCAGAAGTCCTGCTTCCGGACGTTTGTCCGGCTCCAGCTGATACCAGGGAGAAGTCTTTGCATCTCCTCCAATAGATCCCATCAGCACCGCATCCGACCCTTTCGCTGTATCAACAGCATCCTCCGTAAGCGGAATACCGTGTACATCAATAGAGGCTCCTCCAAGAAGGACTTCTGAATAACTAAATGTATGACCGAATTTGGCACAGACGGCATCCAGAACTTTTCTGGCCTCTCTCACGATTTCCGGTCCGATCCCGTCACCGGGAATCAACGCGATCTTATATTCCATTTTCTTTTTCCTCTTTCTGCAGGAAACCACCCTGCAGATCCCTTTCAAATTGGATTGTTACTATAATAACGCACTTTGCGAAAGATTTCAACCTGTTAAAGTGAAAAATTGTATGCTGTTAACGTTCAAACGTGCGTCATTCTGACTATAACTCTTTTATCCTTCTTATTTTCAGGTTTTTTTCATACAATAAGAAAGTTAATATAAAATGTACGCCTTTCCTGGTAAAAAAATAAGTGCTGCATATGCAGCACCTATCTTTCATTCATTACTGAGCAGCCTGTTCCGCTTTCTCAACTTCTGCGATTGCCTGTTTTCTCATAGGGATACGGCAGTTTTTGTTGTTTCCGAATTCTACGATCACGTCTTCTTCTGTCATATCGATCACTACACCGTAAAATCCGCTTGTTGTAACAACGCTGTCGCCTACTTCCATGCTGTTCAGCATAGTCTGAAGTCTTTTCTGCTCTTTTTTCTGAGGACGGATCATCAGGAAGTACATGATACCAAAGATCACTACCATCCATACGATCATCATGCCCATACTTGCAGCTCCATTTGCTTCCATTTTGTTTCCTCCTGTTTCCTAGCTGTCGTTTCCTGCCCGCAGGCATTATAACCCATCATACACAAAAATAGAATTTTCTTCAAGTGTTTTTATGGTTTTTTCTTCGCTTGTGCAATTTTTTCACAATTTATTCACCTCTCTGGAAACCATCCAGACGCATCTTCTTATATTCTGCAAAATTCCCTGCATCCAGAGCATCTCTGATCTCTTCCATCATGTGATTGTAAAAATACAGGTTATGAAGCACACAAAGACGCATTCCCAGCATCTCTTTTGCTTTCAGAAGGTGTCGGATATATGCTCTGCTGTAATGCCGACAAGCCGGACACTGGCAGCCCTCTTCAATAGGTCTGGTATCCAGTTCATATTTAGCATTAAACATGTTCATTTTTCCATGATTGGTATACACATGTCCATGACGTCCGTTCCTGCTTGGATATACACAGTCAAAGAAATCCACACCGCGCTCTACGCCCTCCAAAATATTTGCCGGAGTCCCAACCCCCATCAGATAGGTGGGCTTATCCTGCGGCAGATAAGGAACCACTGCATCCAGGATTCGATACATCTCTTCATGTGTTTCTCCTACTGCAAGTCCTCCTACTGCATAGCCATCCAGATCCATCTTTGCAATCTCTTTGGCGTGCTGGATACGGATATCCTCATAAATGGCACCCTGATTGATACCAAAAAGAAGCTGATTTTTATTAATGGTGTCCGGCAGGCTGTTCAGACGTTCCATTTCTTTTTTACACCGTGCAAGCCAGCGGGTTGTACGTTCTACAGACTTCTGTACATAATCACGATCCGCCACGCTGCTTGGGCACTCATCAAAAGCCATTGCAATAGTGGACGCAAGGTTTGACTGGATCTGCATGCTTTCCTCCGGTCCCATAAAAATCTTATGTCCGTCAATATGAGACTGGAAATGCACCCCTTCCTCCTTAATCTTACGGAGTTTCGCAAGAGAAAACACCTGAAATCCGCCGGAGTCTGTCAGTATGGGCTTATCCCACACCATAAACTTATGAAGACCGCCCAGCTGTTTCACCACCTTATCACCTGGACGGACATGAAGATGGTAAGTATTGGAAAGCTCTACCTGGGTACCAATCTCATGGAGATCCATAGTAGATACAGCACCTTTAATGGCTCCAATCGTTCCCACATTCATAAATACAGGAGTCTGGATAGTACCGTGGACTGTATGAAACTCTGCCCGTTTCGCACGTCCCTCTGTTTTCAGTAATTTATATTCTGCCATATTTTTCCCTCTCTGAAATTCATTTGTACACCAGTATAACTGGAATTTTCCTAAATGTAAAGCATCCGAACATGGATTTTCTTTTCTTGCAGATGGCTTTTTCGATTTTTTTCTACAAATTACAATTTCGATTTTTTTCATCCATATTCTGATTTTCTTCCTTATATTCCCCTTACAAATTGTGAAAGTTGTGCATTGTCATTTCAAAAACTTTGTCGTATAATGTTACGGAATCTTTATATTTTGACATACTTTTAATAAGAAAGAACACATGCAATACAACGAAACTGATACAAGATTAGGAGGCTGATTCACACTTTATGAGTACATATACATTGGGAATTGATATCGGATCTACCACTGTAAAGATTGCGATTCTTAATGAAAACGACACCTTACTGTTCGCCGACTACGAGAGACATTTTGCCAATATACAGGAAACTCTCGCTGATCTCCTCCAGAAAGCATACCAGAAGCTTGGCGAGCTCACCCTGCATCCGGTGATTACCGGATCCGGAGGTCTGACCCTTGCTGATCATCTGGAAATTCCTTTTGTCCAGGAAGTCATTGCCGTTTCCTCTTCCCTCCAGAAAATTGCTCCACAGACAGATGTAGCTATAGAGCTGGGCGGTGAGGATGCCAAGATTATTTATTTTGAAGATGGAAACATTGAACAGCGTATGAATGGAATCTGTGCAGGAGGTACCGGATCCTTTATCGATCAGATGGCATCTCTTCTGCAGACTGACGCTCCGGGTCTAAATGAGTACGCCAAAAATTACAAAGCGCTTTACCCCATTGCCGCCCGCTGCGGAGTTTTTGCAAAAACAGATATCCAGCCGCTGATCAATGAGGGCGCCACAAAAGAAGATCTTTCCGCATCTATTTTCCAGGCTGTGGTAAATCAGACTATTTCCGGACTTGCCTGCGGAAAACCTATCCGGGGACATGTGGCATTTTTAGGCGGTCCTCTTCATTTTCTGTCTGAGCTGAAGGCTGCCTTTATCCGTACGCTGAAGCTGGATGAGGAGCACACCATTGTTCCTGACAATTCCCATCTTTTTGCAGCCATTGGATCTGCACTGAATGCAAAAGAGGAAGTTTCTGTTTCCCTTACAGCTCTGAAAGATCAGCTTCGCAATTCTATCAAGCTGGATTTCGAAGTAGAGCGTATGGAACCACTTTTTTCCTCACAGGAGGACTACCAGGAGTTTGCACAGCGTCAGAGTTCCTACAAAGTCTCTGCCGGAGAACTTTCTTCTTATCATGGAAACTGTTATCTGGGCATTGATGCAGGAAGTACCACTACAAAAACAGCTCTTGTAGGGGAAGATGGAAGTCTTCTGTATTCCTTCTACAGCAATAATAACGGAAGCCCCTTAAAAACTGCTATCCGTTCCATTCAGGAAATCTATTCTCTGATGCCGGAAGACGCTCATATTGCCTATTCCTGTTCTACCGGCTACGGAGAAGCACTGATCAAAGCAGCTCTTCTTCTGGATGAAGGAGAGGTTGAAACAGTTTCTCACTACTATGCCGCTGCATTCTTTGATCCTGAAGTAGACTGTATCCTGGATATTGGCGGACAGGACATGAAATGTATTAAGATCAAAAATCAGACTGTAGACAGTGTACAGCTTAATGAAGCCTGTTCCTCGGGCTGTGGTTCCTTTATCGAAACCTTTGCAAAGTCTCTGAACTACAGCGTGCAGGATTTTGCAAAAGCTGCTCTTTTTGCTGAGCATCCCATCGATCTTGGAACCAGATGCACCGTCTTTATGAATTCCAAAGTAAAGCAGGCGCAGAAAGAAGGCGCGGAGGTTTCTGATATTTCTGCCGGGCTGGCTTATTCTGTAATAAAAAACGCCCTTTATAAGGTAATAAAAGTTTCAGATGCTTCTGAACTTGGAAAACATATTGTTGTTCAGGGCGGAACCTTCTATAATGATGCTGTTTTGAGAAGCTTCGAAAAAATAGCGGACTGCCAGGCGATCCGTCCAGATATTGCCGGAATCATGGGTGCTTTTGGCGCGGCATTAATTGCCCGCGAAAGATACGAAGAAGGCAAAGAAACCACCATGCTCTCTATCGACAAAATCAATGTTCTGAAATACAGCACTTCCATGGCAAACTGCCGCGGCTGCACCAATAACTGTCGCCTTACTATCAATAAATTCAGCGGTGGCCGCCAGTTTGTCAGTGGAAACCGCTGTGAGCGGGGCATTGGCAAAGAAAAAAACAAAGATCATGTACCAAACCTGTATGAATACAAGTATAAGAGAATCTTCTCTTATGAACCCCTTTCCCCTGACCGGGCTTCCCGTGGAAAAGTTGGAATTCCCAGGGTGCTGAACATGTTTGAGAATTATCCTTTCTGGTTCACCTTTTTTACAAAACTGAACTACGAAGTGGTTCTTTCTCCTACATCCACCAGAAAGATCTATGAACTGGGAATTGAATCCATCCCCAGCGAATCAGAATGTTATCCTGCAAAAATGGTTCATGGACATGTAACCTGGCTTTTGAAAAAGGGAATCAAATTTATTTTTTATCCCTGTATTCCCTATGAAAGAAATGAATTTCCAGATGCAGTAAATCACTACAACTGCCCAATCGTTACCTCCTATGCAGAAAATATCAAAAACAATGTGGATGAGCTCCATGATCAGGATATTGATTTCCGTAATCCTTTCCTGGCCTTTACTTCAGAAGCTGTTCTGACTGACCGGCTTGTACAGGTATTTCCGGAACTTCCCGCAAAAGAGGTACGTGAAGCTGCCCATGCGGCCTGGGAAGAACTTTCTGCCGCAAGAAGCGACATTGAGAAAAAAGGCGAAGAAACTCTTGCCTACCTTAAGGAAACAGGACGCCGGGGAATTGTCCTTGCAGGCCGTCCTTACCATGTCGATCCGGAAATCCACCACGGGATTCCTGATCTGATCAACAGCTACGGGCTGGCAGTCCTTACAGAAGATTCTATCTCTCATCTGGCAAAGATCGAACGGCCTATCCGCGTCAACGATCAGTGGATGTATCATTCCCGCCTTTATGCAGCAGCAAGCTTTGTCAAAACACGGGACGACCTGGATCTGATCCAACTGAATTCCTTCGGCTGCGGCCTGGATGCTGTTACTACAGATGAAGTATACGAAATTCTGGACGGAAGCGGTAAAATTTATACCTGTTTGAAGATTGACGAAGTAAATAATCTTGGTGCCGCCCGTATCCGTATCCGCTCTCTTCTGGCAGCGCTTCGCGCCAAAGAAAAGCAGCATAAAAAACGCGAGATCCAGCCAGCTTCTATAGAAAAAGTTGTTTTTACCAAAGAAATGAAAAAGGATTACACCATCCTCTGCCCACAGATGTCACCTTTCCATTTTAATATCATCCAGGCGGCTTTTAATACCTGTGGCTATCATTTTGAAGTACTTCCCAGCGATAACCGGGAGGCTGTGGATGTTGGACTGAAATACGTAAATAACGATGCCTGCTACCCTTCTCTGATTGTTGTAGGACAGATTATGGACGCCCTTTTATCTGGTAAATATGATCTGGATAAAACTGCCGTAATCATGAGCCAGACCGGAGGTGGATGCCGTGCTTCCAACTATATTGCTTTTATCCGCCGTGCTCTGAAAAAAGCCGGAATGGAGCAGGTTCCGGTGATCTCGCTTAATTTAAGCGGTCTGGAAAGCAATCCCGGCTTCAAGCTCACTCTTCCTCTTGTAAAAAAGATCTGCTATGGCGCTGTATTTGGAGATATCCTGATGAAATGTGTTTACCGTATGCGTCCTTACGAACAGGAAAAAGGCATCGTAAACCGGAAACATAAAATCTGGGAACAGAGAGCTATTGCCTTTATTCAAAGCGGAAGTGTCAGTCATGTCCATTTTAAAAAGCTGTGCAAAGAAATGGTTCATGATTTTGATATGATTCCTATTACTGGTCAGCGTAAGCCCCGCGTAGGAATTGTCGGAGAAATTCTTGTAAAATTCCTTCCGGCTGCCAACAACCACCTGGCAGAACTTCTGGAAGAAGAAGGAGCAGAAGCTGTATGTCCGGATCTCATCGACTTTATCAGCTACTGTTTCTTTAACCAGAATTTTAAATCAGAATATCTTGGATTCAAAAAATCCAAAGCCGATGTTGCCAACTGGGGAATCAAGGCCATCGACTGGCTGAGAAAAGCAGCCAATGAGGCACTGGAACAGAGCCGTCATTTTTCTCCTGCTGCAGACATCCGTGATCTTGCCAGAATGGCTGAACCAATCGTCTCTCCGGGCAACCAGACTGGAGAAGGCTGGTTCCTTACAGGAGAAATGCTGGAACTGATCAATGGCGGCGTACCGAATATCGTCTGCATCCAGCCTTTCGGATGTCTGCCCAACCATATCGTGGGCAAAGGCGTGATCAAGGAAATACGCCGGACTCATCCAGGCGCCAATATCGTAGCTATTGACTACGATCCCGGAGCAAGTGAGGTAAACCAGCTGAACCGGATCAAACTGATGCTGTCCACTGCAATAAAGAATTTAGATAAAAAAGAATAATTTCCCGACACAAAGATCCTCAAACTGCCATGATTGCGGTTTGAGGATTTTTATTTACAGCATGGATAGAGACAAAATCCAGATTCTATTGTATAATACTGTCATAAGAACCCCTTATCTGTCAAAATTTATTTCATAAGGAGATGACGCTATGAAAAAGAAAAAAAGATGGATAGCTGTCTTATTCAGTATGATTCTGTTTGTTTCTATACTGAGTCCTGCCAGCATATCTGCCGCTTCAAATTCTGCAGTTCCGGCAAAAGTAACCATTGCCAAAATTTCCGCCTCACCTTCCAGAAAAGTAACCCTTTCCTGGAAAAAAACAGCCCGTGCAACCGGCTATCGTATTTACTATAAACAATACGGTGCCCGGTCATGGAAATATATATCTTCTACGACCGGAACCTCTTATACACATATATCTACTTCCAAATGTCCTCTGACAGGTGGAAAAAAATACACCTACGTGGTTCGTGGGTATAACAAATATTCCCGTAAACAGGGTCCCTACGATAAAAAAGGAAGAACCATTACTGTACCTCTTCGGGTCAGTCAGATAAAGCTGAACCGTACCTCTCTGGCCTTTAACAAAAAAGGCAGCAGTTACCGTTTATCTGCGTCTGTTTTACCGCGTAATGCTACAAACAGATCCATCATCTGGAAAAGCTCCAATCCAAAAGCAGCCACTGTAAACGGTTCAGGTAAGGTTACTGCAGTCTCCAATGGAACCACTGTCATCACTGTTTCTGCCAGAGACGGATCTGGAAAAAAAGCAACCTGTAAGGTTACTGTCCGTATCCAGTCGGAAGCTTCCCGAATGGCATCCCAGGTTCTAAATCTGGTAAACAAAGAACGTAAAAAAGCAGGACTTCCTTTGCTTAAGGCATATGTACCTGGGGACAAAGCGGCCATGAATCGCGCCAAAGAAATCAATCAACTTTTCGATCACATCCGGCCAAATGGAAGCTCCTGTTTTTCCATACTTTCCGAATATAATATCCATTCATGGGCATCAGGCGAAAATATCGCTGCGGGATATTCCCATGCTTCCACTCCTCAGGGAGTTATGAATCTCTGGATGAACAGTCCCGGACACAGGGCAAATATCCTGAATCCCTCTTTTACCCACCTTTGTGTCGGATTTTATCGCTCTAACGGAAAGTCAAACTGGGTGCAGATATTCCTAAGGAATCCAGTATGGTCCCGATCCTCATAAAATAATCTGTCTGTATAAAATTTTATAAGCAAAAACCGCTGGATCTGTAACTTTTTCTCTGTATATAAATCACAGAAATATGTTCAGATCCAACGGTTTTCTGATTCCGTATTTACACTCCAAAATATTCATCTAAATACGGTTGTAATGCATAATTATCCTGATTAAGTCTCTTTTCCATTTCAAGATATTCCTGAGAGTTTTCTCTATCATGATTTATCGCATTCTGTGGATTTGCTGCATCAGCTGAATATCTCCATCGTATCAGTCTTCCCTGTGTCAGATAAAACCGATGAGCATCTTTTCCCTCATAATAGGCAAAAAACAATTCTCCGTCTCTATAATAATAAGATCTGCTGTATTCACTCCCATCTATATTTTTCGGGACAACAATGGATGCCAGTCCTTTTTCACCCATATAAAAAACTGCACCGTTGCTCAATTGTCCTTCTGTATACTTATGATTTGAAATATTTTGCATTATCTCATTATAATCTTCCCGGATATCCAGAACCTCTGTTTCAACATCAATATTTGAATTTTCTGTCTGCAGATCTGAGGAATAAGTATATATCTCTTTTACCATTTCTCCCGTAAAAGAATCTGCCTGTACGCCTGCCACTTCCCTATCCTGATATATGACATGCACATGGCTAAGATATTTCTCTCCTTCATCCCAATAAAAAGCCTCATCCTGAATATAACTCACATTCAGACTATCAGGAACTCCCAATTCTCTGGATATTTCTTCTAATTGCTCATTTGAAAATTCCCACATAGCATCTCTCAGCCATATATATTTTGTTTTCCTAGGAAGAAACCAGTCTTCATTAAATACTAAACTCGCCTTTTTATCTTCAAATATCAAATTCCCCGAAATACTGTCACCTTTTTCATCATCTCCATTCTGAAAAGAATACTTATTTTCTTTAAAAAACACAGCACTGCTTTTTATCTCTCCAGCATTCTTCCATTTTGCATGAAATGAAATTGTTCCCTCCGTTTCTTTGATAAATAAATAATCCTGGGTACCTGGCACAACATATAATCCTTCCTGAACATCCCCTTTGGGTTCTTCCTCAACTGCTGTTCTTGCTGCAGGTGCGGAAATCTCGTTATTTAGATTATTTTTAATTTGATCTCCCATTATTTGGGTTGATTTTTCCTGTGGCTGCGCTGATACCATACATATAGATGCCGAGGCTGTCACAAGGCTCAATATCCATGTTATAATTTTTTTCTTTTTCATAAATCCTACTTTCATTTTGGATCAATACCCGATCTCTTTTAAAATTTTATCCATCACCCGGGCATTCTGTAAAGAAAATTCATGGGTCACATGGGGCTGTTCTCCGTTCAGGATACAATTTCCAAGCTGCTCTACTTCCAGACAATAATTGTCCCGCACACTAACGTGAACCTCCTGACAGTCCTCTCCCTTTTTCACATAATAAGTCAGGTCTCCGTCTGCATTAAAAGGAATAGGCGCTTCAATGGTTCCTTCTGTTCCGTAAAGGAAGAACCGGTCTCCTCTCTGTGCAGAGCACATACCGGATACCATGCAGGCTCTGCGGTTTTCATCAAAATGAAAATATGCAGAAGCAAAATCATCAATGTGCTGATCGGTAAAATGACCGATCGCCTTGACTTCTTTTGGCTCCTCTCCAAATAAAGTCAGCATCAGGCTGGTACAATAGCAGCCCAGATCATAAACAGAGCCGCCTAATGTCTCACGACGGACACGGATATTATCCGGTGTATATCCTGGAGTGATAAAAACAGACTCCATGAAAGAAAGATCACCAATGATTCCTGAATCCAGTGTTGCTTTTACGGAAGTGATCAGAGGACTGTGTAAATACGCAAAAGCTTCCATAAATAAAACTCCGGCTTTATCACAAGCGTCAATCATTTCCTTTACATCTGCCTCTGTTCCTGATAAAGGCTTTTCACACAAAATATGTTTCCCCTTGGCAGCGGCCTTTAATACCCATTCTTTATGTAAGGTATTCGGAAGCGGAATATAAACTGCTTCGATTTCCGGATCATCCAGCATTTCATCCATAGAATAGTACGCTTTTTCAAAACCAAATATTTCTTTGTACTGATCCACTTTTTCCTTTGAACGTCCCGCAATCCCATACAGACAACAGTTCTCCGCTTTTTGCATTCCCGGTATAGTGCAGCGCTTTGCAATATCTGCCGTACTTAAAACTCCCCATTTTACTTTTCTGCTCATAAGTATGATCCTCCTTGATTTTATTTTTTGTAATATCTCAACGCACAGATGTCGTCTCCTTTTGCAATGCATTTCGGCAGATCCAGAACACTGTCATATCTTTCTCCGATCCCGTGGTCGCCGCACATGGTAATGTCACAAAGCTGCGCGATTTCCTTATCTGTGCTTTCAAACACCTTCATTTCAAAAACCCACTGCGCAGGCTTCGTAAACAACGTTTTTTTCAGTCCCTTCAGACTTTTTGTCTTTCCCTTTTTTACCAGATTTTTTCCCTGTATCAGCCCGCATCTGCCAATTGCAGCGCTGGAAAATTCATTTGGATCAATCCCTCTTTTTGCAACTTCATCTCTAAGAAGATACAGCCATAAAGCGCGATGTTCCAGCTGCTCTCTTACGGCGGTGATTATTTTATTTTTGATCTTTGCTTCGTTTCTGATCTTGCTCATAAGTCCGTCTACTTTTTATTTCCAGATCACATTTGCCTCTTTTCTTGGCGCTGTTCTGGCATAGATTCTTTCCGGATATCCCAGCAGCATACATGCCTTAATCGTCTTTCCCTTTATACCCAGCCACTGCTTCAGCTCCTCGTTTGCTTCTGCGATTCTTGCCAGATATCCATTATATAAAACGCCCAATCCTGAAGAAACCGCCATATTTTCTATATTCTGAGCCGCAAGGCCTGCATCCAGAGGCCAGTCAGAAGTAATAAAAAGCACCACCGGCGCATTCCGGAATAAATAATCATCCTTTGGATCTTTTTTCCTTCTTCTGTTAAAAGCAACATAAGGAAGCAGCTCTCTTGCGATGTTCCGCCCTTCCCTTTTCTCCATTTCGTCAATGTACTCCCAGACCATCTCTTTCAGCCTGTCCAACTCATCCTGAACAAATACAAAATGGCAGTCCTGGTTATTCTTGGCCGTAGCCGTATATCTTCCTGCCTGAAGAAGCTTCTCCAATTCTTCTCTCTGCACCTTTACCGGCTTATAGCTGCGGACACTCCGACGGAATTTAATGCTGTGCAGCAGCTTTTCCGGTTCCAGACAAAAACTTTCCTTCTCATATTCTTCCACATCATCCATATCGTATTCCGGTATGGATACTGCCTCTGACGGGCAGATTGCCACGCAATGGCCACAGTGAAAACAGTCGTTTTTGATCACTGCCTTTTTATCTTTGATCATGATGTTGCCAATGCTGCAGTCGGCAGCACAAAGTCCACAGCCAATACATTTTTCCTGATTGATCGTTATCATATGGTTCTCCTTATTTTATATGTCTCAGAACATATCTCCTTTTATGCCCGGACTGCCCACCTCATCTTTGTACACTTCGCACGGCTGTTGCGGTTGCATTCTTCCTGTGAAGGACGGATCACATCCTTACAGATTTCGCTGTAAATTCCCTCTTTATAGAACTGTTTAAAGGATTTCTTTACCAGACGGTCCTCACCGGAATGGAAAGTAAGGATTGCCGCGCGGCCATTTGGCGCCAGCACCTGAGGCAGCTTCTCCAGAAAATCATAAAGTACTTCAAACTCACTGTTTACATCAATTCGGAGCGCCTGGAAAGATCTCTGACAGGATTTCTTCACTGCCTCCCTGCGTTCTTTTTCCGGAAGGAAGGAAAGCGCCTTCTCTATCACATTTCTCAGATCTGTTGTGGTTTCAATAGGGCTGATCCTTCTCTGGCGGATAACAGCTCTGGCGATTTCCTGTGCATAAGGCTCGTCTGCATTTTCCAGAAGCATTCCATAAAGCTCTTCTTCTGTCACCTCTTTCAGACGTTCTGCCGCACTGACTCCTTTCTGCGGGTTCATGCGAAGGTCCAGAGGTCCGTCTGTCTTATAGGAAAAGCCTCTTTCCGGATTGTCGATCTGCATAGAGGAAACCCCCAGATCAGCCAGAACAAAATCGAATTTTCCTGCTTCGGCTGCAACCTGATCGATATTGCGGAAATTCAGGAGCTTTACTGTAAGGATATCTTCTCCATAACCCAGATTCTTCAGACGTTCTTTTGTTTTTGCTGATTCGATAGGATCCACATCAAGACCGTAAATATGCCCTTCTCCTTTCAGGCATTTCAGCATCTCAAGGGTATGTCCCCCATAGCCCAAAGTAGCGTCCAGTCCTTTCTGTCCCGGCTGGATCTGAAGGAAATCCAGAATTTCCTTTACACAAATGGAAATATGCATACCTGCCGGAGTGCTTCCCTTACGGATGACCTTTTCTACCACATCTGCATATTTTTCCGGCTGGTGTTCTTTATATTTTTCACTGAAATGTCTGGGATGAGTACCGGAATAACGAACGCGGCGTTTATGCTTCTTTTCCATACCCTCTGTGTTCTTTGAATCATTGTTCATCTTGCTCTTTCTCCTTTATCTGATATTCTAAATTAATATCTGAAACTATCTATAGAATAGCAGAAAATACAATAAATCACAATGGCAGGAAAACATCTCAAAAAATTGACGAAAGAAAGAAGATTTCCTGCTTTACTTTTCCTGTTATTTGGCATAGAATGTTTCATTACAACCTGACAATCATCCTACAGGGATTATATTTTATTAGAAAGTGGTGAACGAATTTGAAACGACATTTTTTTCTGAAATTTCTGACTCCGGGCAGGATCAT
>Kit_p2__coassemble_421_pt1 | contig 48630 bp, 45 predicted proteins | sample Kit_p2__metabat2_low_PE_055 | metagenome-assembled genome bin Kit_p2
CTCTCAGAAGAATTATGCTGTCTTCCCTCCCGGGAGCAGCTGTAAGCCAGGTGAAGATCGATGGCGTACTGCATGAATTCAGTTCTATCCCAGGTGTAAAAGAGGACGTTTCAGAGATCATCATGAATCTGAAAAGCCTTGCGATCAAAAATACAAGCTCTGACAATGAACCAAAGACCGCATACATTGAGTGTGAGGGAAAAGGTGTTGTGACAGCTGCTGATATCCAGACAGATCAGGATATTGAGATCATGAACCCGGATCAGGTTATCGCAACTCTGAATGGCGGTAAGGACTGCAGACTTGCTATGGAACTTACCATTACCAGAGGACGTGGATATGTAAGTGCTGATAAAGGGAAAACAGATGACATGCCTATCGGTGTTCTTGCTGTAGATGCCATCTATACACCGGTTGACAGAGTGAATATGGTTGTAGAAAACACCCGTGTAGGTCAGGTGACAGACTATGATAAGCTGACACTTGATGTATTCACAAACGGTACTCTGGATCCGGATGAGGCAGTCAGCCTTGCTGCAAAAGTATTAAGTGAGCATTTAAGCCTGTTCATTGATCTTTCTGAAAACGCTAAGACCGCTGAGGTCATGATCGAAAAAGAAGACAATGAGAAGGAAAAAGTTCTGGAAATGAGCATTGACGAGCTTGAGCTGTCTGTTCGTTCCTATAACTGCCTGAAGAGAGCAGGAATCAATACAGTAGAGGAGCTGTGCAACAGAACTTCTGAAGATATGATGAAGGTTCGTAACCTTGGACGTAAGTCTTTAGAAGAAGTTCTTGCAAAACTGAAAGAACTGGGTCTGCAGCTTCAGCCTACAGAGGAGTAAAATACTTCTAGTTTATAATATTACAGCGGGGTGCCAAAGCATCAGGGCAGTAAGACCGAACAAGCGTGTTCTGATGTCCCGCAGATGGAGGAAAATATCATGGCAAAATATAGAAAATTAAGCAGAACATCTGATCAGAGAAAAGCTCTGTTAAGAAACCAGGTAACAAACCTTCTGTATCACGGACAGATCCGTACTACTGAAGCAAAAGCAAAAGAGATCCGTAAGATCGCTGAAGGACTTATTGCTATGGCAGTTCGCGAGAAAGACAACTTTGAGACAGTTACTGTAACTGCTAAGGTTGCTCGTAAAGATGCTGAAGGCAAAAGAGTAAAAGAAGTCGTAGACGGAAAGAAGAAAACAGTATACGATGAAGTTCAGAAAGAGATTACAAAAGATGCTCCTTCCAGACTTCACGCTCGTCGTCAGATGGCAAAAGTTTTCTATCCTGTAAAAGAAGTACCGGCTAAAGCTGCTGGTAAGAAGAAAAACACAAAAGACATCGACATGGTTAAGAAAATGTTTGATGAGATCGCTCCGAAATATGTGGGACGTAACGGTGGATATACAAGAATCGTTAAGATCGGACCGCGTAAGGGCGATGCTGCTATGGAAGTACTGATTGAGTTAGTATAATCCATAATGAATATTGGGGATATCCGTAAAATGCGGATATCCCTTTTTGTGTTGTGCGAGGACACGGATCACTGGCAGGACAGACAGGGAAAAGAAGTTTCTGTTGATAAATAAAAGAAATTATCGTACAATCATTACGGTAGTATTTTTCATCAGACAGGAAATACTATCATTAATTGCAGAGAACTGGATAAAGAATTTAGATAAAGGACAAAATACATGAAAATAAGAAGAATTGCAGCGGTCTGGGCGGCAAAAACCGCAGGATTTATCTGTAAAAAAATGGGCAGGCAAGGTGTAACATGGGCAGGAAAGATCGCTCTTAAAATTTATCCTCCCATTTTGAAAGAACTAGCAGCAGAGGTGAGGAAGGATATCTTTGCGGTCTGTGGTACAAATGGAAAGACAACTACGAATAATATGCTGTGTGCAGCTCTGGAAGCAGAAGGACAGAAAGTGATATGTAACCATACAGGTTCCAATATGCTGAATGGTGTTGTTGCAGCTTTTGTGCTGGGAGCAAAGTTAAACGGACATATGGATGCAGACTATGCCTGTATTGAAGCTGACGAAGCATCTACCAAATACATTTTTCCGCAGATCCGTCCGGACTATATGGTCCTGACTAATCTGTTTCGTGATCAGCTGGACCGGTATGGGGAAATTGATATTACCATGAATATTCTGGAAACTATGATACGGTCTGTGCCGGAAATGAAAGTGATCGTAAACGGAGATGATGCACTTTCTGCATATCTTGCCATGGACAGTGGCAATTCTTGTATTTTTTACGGAATCAGCCAGCCAGTGATGAAAAATGATACAAATGAAATCCGTGAAGGCCGTTTCTGCAAACGATGTGGAGAAAAACTTCAGTACAGCTTTTATCATTACAGTCAGTTGGGAGATTATTGCTGTCCTCAGTGCGGATTTAAGCGTCCCGGTCTGGATTTTGATGCAGAAGATGTACTGGTGGGAGACAGACTTTCTTTTCGTGTAGAAAACAGACTTATCTCAGCGAATTATAAGGGATTCTATAATGTATATAATATCCTTGCTGCCTATGCGGGAGTGCGGACTGCAGGAATGACAGGAGAGCATTTTACAGATATGCTGAAGAAATTCAATCCGGAAAATGGACGTATGGAGCAGTTTCGTATTCAGGGAACAGGGATCACATTGAATTTAGCAAAGAATCCGGCAGGTTTTAATCAGAATATATCAGCAGTTATGCAGGATACTGCACCTAAGGATGTGATCATTGCCATTAATGATAATGCCCAGGATGGAATTGATATTTCATGGCTTTGGGATGTGGATTTTGACAGATTTGGCGAAGAAAGTATCCGAAGCATCACTGTAAGCGGTATTCGCTGTCAGGATATGCGTTTGCGGCTGAAGTATGTGGATATTCCGTCTGTACTTGAACCGGATGTGGAAAAAGCTGTCAGAGACAGAATCAAGGATGGAACAGGAAATCTGTATGTCCTTGTAAACTATACGGCGTTGTTTGGTACCAGAAATATCTTGAAAAAGTTGGAGGGTGAGCAGAAATGAAACTTACTATAGGACATTTATATCCGGATCTGCTGAACCTCTATGGTGACAGAGGCAATATTCAATGCCTGATGAAAAGATGCCAGTGGAGAGGAATTGAGGCAGAGACAATTTCATTCGAAGCAAATGACAGAATAGATTTTTCCGAACTTGATATTGTTCTTCTGGGCGGGGGCTCAGACAGAGAGCAGATGCTTGTCTGTGAAAAGCTGAAAGCAATTCAGGGAGATTTTAAGAGATATGTAGAGTCGGATGGCGTTGTGATTGCTATCTGTGGAGGATATCAGCTGCTGGGAAAATATTATAAGACAGATCAGGGGATGATTCCCGGACTGGATCTTGTGGATATGTATACGGAACAGGGAGAGGGACGTCTGATCAATAATATTGTGCTGAAAAGCGAGCTTTTTGATATGCCTGTTGTTGGATTTGAAAACCATGGAGGAAGAACCTGCATTAAGAATAATAAGCCTTTGGGCAAGGTGCTGTCAGGAGCGGGTAATGATGGTGTTTCCGGTTATGAGGGAGTGATTTACAAAAATGTAATAGGGACATATCTGCATGGACCATTGCTCCCGAAAAATCCACAGCTTGCAGACTGGCTGATTCTTCGTGCGCTGCAAAAGAAATACGGAGCAGATGTGGAGCTGACTGACCTGGATGATACCCAGGAAAAGGAAGCGAATGATTATATTTATAAAAGGTTTGTGAAATAATACTTGCAATAGAAAATAGCTGACGTTATAATGAAGCCATGGAGCGGTTGAGACCGCTTTCAATTGAAATTTGAAAGGAGTTGTTATTATGCAGAAATATGTATGTGAACCATGCGGATATGTATATGATCCTGAGATCGGGGATCCAGACGGCGGAATCGAGCCGGGTACAGCATTTGAAGATATTCCTGAAGATTGGGTATGCCCAATCTGTGGAGTAGGCAAGGATGAGTTTGTACCGGAGGATTAAGTGACCGGTCATGAAGGTGCCGAAAGCAAGATGCTTTTGACACCTTCTGTTTTTATGTATATGGAGAGAATGTATCATGAAAAGAAAAACAGCAGTTGTTTTACTGGGATCCTTGGCATTACTGACAGCTTTTTCGGGGTGCGGAAATAACGAAGCAACAGAAGCGGCCAGTGAAAGCGCGCAGACAGAGGATGAAGGTACAGGAGACGATGCAGAGATGCAGGAGGCTCTTGAGGAAGAAGAGGAGCAGAAGGAAAAAGAGGAAGAGAAAGACACACAGAAAGACACGGAAGAAGCAAAGGAAGCTGAAGAGGAAGCAGTGATTTCAGAAGAGGAGGAATCAGAGGAGGAAGATTCCAATCAGGTGGCAGTTTTGTTCCCTGATGAAAATAACTGGGCTGATGATGCATATGAACTTGAGCAAAATCTTGTAGAAGATGGATATGAACCTTTGGTTTTTTATGCGGAAGGCGACGGATCCAGACAGGTATCTCAGATCCAGGAAATGCTTGCTGCAGAGGTTAAGGCATTTATCATAGCTCCGGTGGATCCCTATGGGCTTACTGATGTGCTGGCTTCTGTGAAGGAGGCGAAAATCCCGGTATTTTCTTATGATCAGCTGATTATGGATACCAATGCTGTAAAATATTATACCACCTTTGGCGGACGTCAGGCCGGGAATATGATCGCTGAAGAAATTGTAGAAAAAGAAGAGCTTGAGAAGATTCGTGAAGAAAAAGGCACAAAGACTATAGAATTTCTTATGGGTTCCCTGGATAATACCCAGGCTCTGTTCATGTATAATGGGGTAATGGAAATTCTTCAGCCTTATCTGGACGATGGAACTCTTGTGTGTACATCCGGAAAAGTAAGCTTTGATGATACAGGGATCCTCAGATGGAGCCGGGAGTCAGCAGAAACAAGATTTCGGGAGATACTGGATAATTCTTATGAAGAAGGAAAACAGCCGGATATTATCTGCACAGGCTTTGATCAGGCGGCACTGGCAGCAGTGGAGGTTCTGGAAGAAAGAGGTGTGGTTCCCGGAAGTGAAATGTGGCCGATGATCACAGGTGTGGAATGCGAAACTGAAGCAGTAAAAGCGGTAGCTTCCGGAAAAATAGACTTTAGTCTTTTTATGGACTACAGACTTCTTGCAGATGCCTGTGAGCAGATGGTCCATGAATGCCTTAACGGAGAAGAGGATCCGGAGGTCAATGATTATGAACAGTATGATAATGGGGTAAAAATCATTGGAACCTATTTATGCGAACCTCAGATCATTGATGGAGATAATTATGAACTCCTTATTGATAATGGGTATTATGATGAAGAAGAGGTACGTCCGGAGGTAACTCCAACGCCAATATTGGAACCTACGTCCACCCCTGTTCCGGATCCAACTGTAACACCGGAATCCACCGAAGAGCCTGAACCGGAAGAAGAGACGAAGCCGACCCCTACACAAAAACCCCGGATTACATTAAGAGGAAGCAAATAAATGACATTTGTGCAGAGATAAGAAAATATGATTTTTCTGTCGGGCAGGCTTAGATCCATATAAAAAAGACAGATCACCGTGTTTTGTGAAAGTTCTGTAGATAAAGAAAATTTCACAAGGCACAGGATCTGTCTTTTTGTGTGCATCTTCTGTAAAAAAGCAGACAAAAAGTAATTTGCTGCAGATATTTTATCTGAAAGTCAGAGAATCATCTGTCATGGAATCAATGATGGCCAGTGATTCCAGACGTACGCCCATTTCGCGGATGGTCTGTCCTCCGGTCTGGAAGCCTTTTTCGATGACGATTCCGGCACCTTCCAAAGCCGCACCGGATTCTTTTACGATTTCAATCAGTCCCATCAGAGCGCATCCGTTAGCCAGAAAGTCATCGATCAGCAGCACATGATCTTCAGGTCCAAGAAATTTCTTGGACAGTATCACATCATATACTTTTTTGTGGGTAAAAGATTCCACTTTGGAGCGGTACATTTCTCCGTCCAGATTCAGACTCTGTGCTTTTTTTGCAAAAATTACCGGTACATTAAAATACTGGGCTGCAATACAGGCAATACCGATACCGGAAGCCTCGATAGTAAGGATTTTGGTAATAGGACAGTCAGCAAAACGCTTTTTAAATTCTTTGCCGATCTCATTGATCAGAGTGATATCCATCTGATGATTTAAAAAACTGTCTACTTTTAAAATATTTCCCGGCTTTACAATTCCGTCTTTCAGAATACGATCTTTTAAAAGCTGCATAATGTTTCTCCTTTAATCTCTGTACATTAAATAATCTCTAAGAAATTATATCTAATATACGCTATTCTTCGGGGAAGTTCAATTCTTTTCGAGAAATATTTACAAAAATTTTGTGGCAGCCTGTATAAAATGTTGTGTTCGCTCCCGTTGCATTGACTGGAAAGGTCTGGTACAATGAAAAAAGTGAGGAGATTTTAGATATGAAAGAATATGAAGTGATATGGGAAATATTTAATAAATGTCCCCGCAATCAGATGCGGGACGTCTTTGTAGAGGAAATTGAGATTGAAGATCCGGAGGAATATGTGAAAAAGAAATTTCAGGGAAAAGATGTTTCCTATGAAAAGACAGTTCTAGAAGATGGAACCGTGATCTTTGATATTGAGACTTCCGGCATAAAACAGAGATGCTCCTTTACAGAAATTTAACAGCTGTGTTATAATGGCTGGTGGCGGCATAAATAAGATATCCGCCCACGCCCGTAAGGGACGGGAAAGGAGCACGCATGAGCGAGACAAATGAGACCCATGTGCATGTCATGGAAGACGGCAGTGTGGTAGAACATTCTCATGGAGAGCATGGTCATCATCACAGCCATGCCCAGACAAAGGCAGTGCTGAACCGTTTATCCAGAGCCATTGGTCATATGGAATCGATCAAGCGCATGGTGGAGGACGGACGGGACTGTTCCGAGGTTTTGATCCAGCTTTCAGCAGTGAAATCCGCTATAAATAATACCGGTAAGATCATTCTTCAGGATCATATCGAGCATTGTATCGTGGATGCAGTAGAGCATGGAGACCGGGAAGCGATCAAAGAACTGGAAAAAGCCATTGACCGTTTTATGAAATAGTATATGATCTGATTTTTAAATACAGACAAATATATAGAAGGAGAAATAAAATGGCAAAAGAGTGTAACAGCAAAACCTGTGACAAAACAAGCTGCGAAGGCTGCAGCAACAAAGGCAAAAATATGGACCTTATGGCAGAAGCAAATGCCATGTCCAATGTAAAGCATGTGATTGGCATAGTCAGCGGTAAAGGCGGCGTGGGAAAATCCTTCGTGACAGCTTCACTGGCAAACCGTATGGCAGCAAAAGGATTTAAGGTAGGTATCCTTGACGCAGATATCACCGGACCTTCCATTCCAAAGATGTATGGGCTGAAGGGATCTGCAAAGGGTGATGAAAGCGGAATCTACCCAATGGAAACAGCTAATGGGATCGAGGTTATTTCTGTAAACCTTCTTCTTCCTACAGAAGAAACTCCGGTTATCTGGAGAGGACCGATCCTTGCAAATATGGTAAAACAGTTCTGGACAGATGTTATCTGGGGAGACCTGGACTATCTGTTTGTGGATATGCCTCCGGGAACCGGCGATGTACCTCTTACTGTATTTCAGTCTCTTCCGGTTGACGGCATCGTAATCGTAAGCTCTCCTCAGGATCTTGTAAAGATGATCGTCAAAAAGGCATATAACATGGCTGAGATGATGAATATTCCGGTACTTGGCATTGTGGAAAACTACAGCTATGTGAAATGTCCGGACTGCGGTAAAGAAATCAAAGTTTTTGGCGAAAGCCATATTGATGAAATCGCAGCAGAACTGAATGTCTCTGTTCTGGGAAAAATGCCTATTGAAGCAACATTTGCAGAGTATGCAGACAAAGGCGAATTTGATAAGGTAGTAAATACTTATCTTGAAAATTCAGACAGTCATATGCCTGCCTGAATCAGGATAAGGAAAATATAAGCTCAAAAAATACTATGGCCTGTTGGCCGGATTGAGAAAGGAGTCTCACATGAGCAACGTAAGACGTGTTTATGTAGAAAAGAAACCTGCCTTTGCAGTTCAGGCAAAGGAGCTGAAGCATGAGATCAGCAGTTATCTGGGAATTAAATCTGTTACCAGCGTAAGGGTGCTGATTCGTTACGACGTGGAGAATATTTCTGACGAGGTATTTGAAAAAGCCTGCAGGACAGTATTTGCAGAGCCTCCGGTAGACGATCTCTATAAAGAAAGCTTTGAGTCAGGTAAAGATGCAAAGATTTTTTCCGTAGAATATCTTCCGGGACAGTTTGACCAGAGAGCGGATTCCGCAGTACAGTGTGTGCAGTTTCTTGATGAGAATGCACAGCCGATCATTCGTTCCGCTACAACCTATGTGATTGAGGGCGGTGTTACAGAAGAAGAGCTTGAGGCTATCAAGCATCACTGCATCAACCCGGTAGACTCCCGTGAAACAGGAGCAAACAAACCGGACACACTTGTAACTGTTTTTCCGGAACCGGAAGATGTAAAGATTTTTGAAGGCTTTAAAGATATGCCGGAAGAAGAACTGAAGGCTCTTTATGATTCATTGAATCTTGCAATGACATTTAAAGATTTCCAGCATATTCAGAATTACTTCAAGGGAGAAGAAAGCCGTGATCCGTCTATGACAGAGATCCGTGTACTGGATACCTACTGGTCTGATCACTGCCGTCATACTACTTTTTCCACTGAGCTGACAGATGTAAAGTTCGGTGAGGGTGATTACAGAGAACCGATTGAAAAAACATATGAGCAGTATCTGGGAGACCGTGCAGTTCTTTATAAAGACCGTGATGATAAATTTGTATGTCTGATGGATCTTGCACTGATGGCAATGAAAAAACTGAAATCTGAAGGCAAGCTTCAGGATCAGGAAGAATCTGATGAGATCAATGCCTGCAGTATCGTAGTTCCGGTAGATGTAAACGGTGAGGAAGAAGAATGGCTGATCAACTTCAAAAATGAGACCCATAACCATCCTACAGAGATTGAACCTTTTGGTGGCGCAGCTACCTGTCTTGGAGGAGCAATCCGTGACCCGCTTTCAGGAAGAACCTATGTATATCAGGCAATGCGTGTAACCGGTGCGGCAGATCCTACAGTTTCTGTCAAGGAAACTCTGAAAGGCAAGCTTCCTCAGAAGAAGCTGGTAAGAGGCGCTGCTCATGGATACAGTTCCTATGGAAATCAGATTGGTCTGGCTACCGGTTATGTAAAAGAAATTTATCATCCGGATTATGTTGCGAAACGTATGGAAATCGGCGCGGTTCTTGGCGCGGCTCCAAGACGTGCAGTAATCCGTGAGAATTCTGATCCGGGAGATATCATCATCCTTCTGGGAGGACGTACCGGACGTGATGGTATCGGCGGTGCAACAGGTTCCTCAAAAGTACATACAGAGGCTTCTATCGAAGTATGTGGTGCAGAGGTACAGAAAGGAAATGCACCTACCGAGCGTAAGATCCAGCGCATGTTCCGCAGAGAAGAAGTAAGCTGCATCATCAAAAAGTGTAACGATTTTGGTGCAGGCGGTGTATCTGTTGCAATTGGAGAACTGGCTCCGGGACTTCGTATCAATCTGGACAAGGTTCCGAAGAAATATGCTGGTCTTGATGGTACAGAAATTGCTATTTCTGAATCTCAGGAGCGTATGGCAGTTGTCGTAGATCCGAAAGATGTAGATAAATTCCTTGGATTTGCCAATGAAGAGAATCTGGAAGCAGTTCCGGTAGCTGTTGTTACAGAGGATCCGAGACTTGTACTTACCTGGAGAGACAAGGAGATCGTGAATATCTCCCGTGCCTTCCTTGATACCAACGGTGCTCATCAGGAGACAACCGTTGAGGTGGAAATTCCTAATAAAGAGGGCTGCATTCTTACAGAACGTCAGGATGTGACGGATGTAAAGGCAAAATGGCTGGAGACACTGGCAGATCTGAATGTCTGCTCACAGAAGGGACTTGTAGAAATGTTCGACGGTTCCATTGGAGCAGGAAGCGTTCTTATGCCTCATGGCGGTAAATATCAGATGACAGAAACACAGGCAATGGTTGCCAAGGTTCCTGTTCAGAATGGAAGCACTAATACAGTAACAATGATGAGCTATGGCTTTGATCCGTATCTTTCCTCCTGGAGTCCTTATCATGGAGCAGCTTATGCAGTTACCGAATCTGTTGCAAGAATCGTGGCAGCCGGCGGTGATTTCCATAAGATCCGCTTTACTTTCCAGGAATATTTCCGTCGTATGACAGAAGATCCGAAACGCTGGAGTCAGCCGTTTGCAGCACTTCTTGGTGCATATGCAGCACAGATGGGATTTGGTCTTCCGTCTATCGGAGGAAAAGACAGTATGTCCGGTACTTTTAATGAGATTGATGTACCGCCTACACTGGTTTCCTTTGCTGTTGATACAGGAAAGCTTCAGGATGTTGTTACACCGGAACTGAAAAAAGCCGGCAGCAAGCTTGTATGGCTTCGTGCACCGAAGGATGCTTATCAGCTTCCGGACTACGAAGGAATTATGGAGCAGTACGACAAGCTTCACAATGACATGAAAGAGGGACGCATCCTGTCTGCATATGCTCTTGATCGTCATGGTCTTGCAGCTGCAGTTTCCAAGATGGCGTTTGGAAACAGACTTGGACTGAAGATTGAGCATAATCTGGATCCGAGAGACTTCTTTGCTCCTGGATTTGGGGATCTGGTACTTGAGGTTCCTGCAGAAAAGGTTTCTCAGCTTTCCATCACCTACACAGTAATCGGTGAGGTTACCAATGATGGTAAGTTCTCCTACGGAAATACAGAGATCATGCTGGAAGAAGCAGAAAATGCATGGAAGGGAACTCTGGAAAAAGTATTTAAGACAGATTCCGGTGAAAATGACGGATCTACAGCAGTATTCGTTGCAGGCAAAAATGATTCTGCAGATGGAAATGTAGATGAAAACGGTCTTTTCCATACCAATCATGTTTATATCTGCAATCACAAGATTGCGAAACCTCGTGTATTTATTCCGGTATTCCCGGGAACCAACTGTGAGTATGACAGTACCCGTGCTTTTGAGCGTGCAGGAGCAGAGGTTGATGTAAAGGTATTTAAAAACCTGACAGCAGCAGATATCCATGATTCTGTAGAACTGTTTGAAAAGTCTATCGGTCAGGCTCAGATGATCATGTTCCCAGGCGGATTCTCTGCAGGAGATGAACCGGACGGATCAGCGAAGTTCTTTGCAACAGCATTCCAGAATGCTAAGATCAAAGAAGCGGTTATGAAACTTTTAAATGAAAGAGACGGTCTGGCACTTGGTATCTGTAATGGTTTCCAGGCGCTGATCAAGCTGGGACTTGTTCCGTATGGTGAAATCTGCGGTCAGAAGGAGGATTCTCCGACGTTGACTTATAATACTATCGGACGTCATATTTCCAAGATGGTTTATACAAGAGTAGTCAGCAACAAGTCTCCATGGCTGCAGAAAGCACAGCTTGGCGGTGTATACTGTAACCCGGCATCTCATGGTGAGGGACGTTTTGTTGCCAATGATGAATGGCTTGCGAAGCTTATGGCAAACGGACAGATCGCAACGCAGTATGTAACTGCAGACGGAGAGCTGGATAACAGCGAAGAGTGGAACGTAAATGGTTCTTACATGAATATTGAGGGTATCACCAGTCCGGATGGACGTGTACTTGGTAAGATGGCTCACAGCGAGCGTCGTGACAATGGTGTAGCTGTTAATATTTATGGAGAGCAGGATATCAAGATCTTTGAATCTGGTGTAGAATACTTTAAATAATATAAAAAGCGATCCGGTCATCAAAATGGTGACCGGATCGCTTTTTCTGTGGAAAACATTCTTTCTCATGGTTTCGGCTGTGGAAAAAAACGACGGGAGACAGTTTCTGCCATTTGTTCCGGTGATTCTTTCATGTCACTGTCCATCCAGGTGAGAATGATGCCGCACAGACCAAAGGAGATAAAGATTTGTCGATAGTATTCATTTCGGTCTGGTGTATTAAAATCATGGAATTTCAGAATCAACCTGTTCAAAAGCATGACAGAAAGGTTTGCCCGGATCAGAGTCTGTACAATATCATGGATAGAATAAAAAAACTGAAAAAAACTCAGGGATAATTCGTAGTCAGAAGCGGATTCTTTTGGTGGATGTTCCCGGACCCATTCGGATATCAGTTTATCCAGCTTAAATTCAATGACATTTTCTTTTGAGGTGAAATTACGGTAATAGGTGATACGGCTTACGTTTGCCAGAGCTGTAATTTCACTGACTGTGATCTCTTCAATAGATTTTGTCCGAAGCAGGATAAAAAGTGCGTCTGCCATACATTCTTTTAGAAAATCTCCAGAATTCTTTTTTCGCGTCATTGATACAAATTCTCCTGTTTTGTTTCATTTATCAGCAGTTTCATTGATTTTTCAGCGGAATATGTTATAGTATGTTCCACTGATACATCTGTAACATATATTTTAGAGAAACAGACGGATCTTGTCAATCCGCTGCAGGAGGTAATTTTAGATGATGATCATTACAGATTCCGCTTCTGATATTACAGAAAAAGAAGCGGAGGAGATGGATATACGCCTGGTATGGCTGAAAACAAAGTTTTCCGATGGAGATTTTCCAATGAAAACAGAGGAGGATTTTTGCCGTTTTTTTGATAAGCTGGCGGAAGAAAAGGATCTTCCTATGACCAGCCAGCCGTCTCCGGAAGAATATCTGGAATTTTTTGAGGAGGCAAAGTCCAAAGATGAAGAGGTTCTTGTACTTACTTTATCAAGTGGACTCAGCGGGACTATTAATGCTGCAAATCTTGCCAAACAGATGAGTGAATATGATAAGATATGGATCATTGATTCTGAGCAGGCTATCATTACCCAGCGTTTTCTTGTACAGAAGGCTGTGGAGCTGAGAAAAGAAGGAAAAACGACAGAGGATATTGTGGAAATACTGGAGGATCTGAAAAAACGCGTTACTGTCTGCGGAATGCTGGATACGCTTACTTATCTCAGAAAGGGAGGACGTATTCCGGCGGCGCTGGCCGTAGTAGGAAATATGCTTCACATTAAGCCGGTGATTGAGCTGAAGGACAAAACACTGACCATGCTGGGAAAGGCAAGAGGCAGGTCCGGAGGTACGAAATATCTGTGGAAAGAATTTGAGTCATATGATATAGACAGAGAAGAGCCGGTATATTTTGGATATACTTCGGATCGGGAGATTGGTGAGAAGTTTATGATGGACACAGTAGAAAAATATGGACTGAAAAATTATAAGCTTTATCCGGTAGGCGGAATTATAGGTACTCATGTAGGACCGGCCTGTGTTGCTATCAGTTTTGTAAAAAAATCACAGTAGTACGCATTGACAAACAAGAGTCCAAAAGCTATAATGAGGAACATAGTCAATATGTTTAACACGCTGACGAGAAGAGTAGGCTGCGGACTGCTTCAGAGAGGGGCACATATGGTGAGAGTGCTCTGGCAGAAATCAGTTGAAGACCACCTCCGAGTGACCTTAATCCGGTCCGGTGATACCGTTATCATCAAAAAAGCGGCTGAAGCTTCTGAGTTCACAGGTTTATTCTGAAGAGGACAGAGCAGGGAACAGAGTTTTAGCAATCAGGGTGGAACCACGGGCAGAATATCTCGTCCCTTACAGTATTGTTACTGTAAGGGACTTTTTTATATTTATAGAAGTAAACAGCTTTTATAATGAGAGAAAAGCCCTGGACAGCGATAAAAAGAAAAGGAGAAAAATCATGATCATTACTTTAAAAGACGGATCAACAAAAGAATACGCAGAAGCAAAATCAGTTATCGATATTGCTTCTGATATCAGTGAAGGTCTTGCACGTGTGGCATGTGCAGGAGAAGTGGACGGAGAGGTGGTCGATCTCCGTACAGTGATTGACAGAGACTGTGAGCTTAGTATCCTTACCTTTGACAGTGAGGGTGGTAAAGGCGCGTTCCGTCATACTACTTCTCATATCATGGCTCAGGCGATCAAACGTCTTTTCCCAAATGTAAAGCTTGCTATCGGACCTTCCATCGAAGATGGATTCTATTATGATATTGACAGTGATGAGCCGCTGGTTGCAGAGGATCTTTCAAAGATCGAAGCAGAAATGAAAAAGATTGTAAAAGAAAATCTTGCCATCACCAGATTTACAAAACCAAGAGCAGAAGCTATTGACTTCTTTAAAGAAAAGAATGAGCCATATAAGGTAGAACTTATCGAAGATCTTCCGGAAGATTCCGAGATCAGCTTTTATCAGCAGGGTGAGTTTGTAGACCTTTGTGCAGGACCGCATCTTATGACAACCAAACCAGTAAAAGCATTTAAGCTTACAAGCCTTGCAGGCGCTTACTGGAGAGGCAGCGAAAAAAATAAGATGCTTACCAGAATCTACGGCACTTCCTATACAAAGAAAGCAGATCTGGAAGAGTATATTACTCGCATGGAAGAGGCAAAGAAACGCGATCACAGAAAGCTTGGAAAAGAACTTGGTCTCTTTATGATGAAAGAAGAAGGACCGGGCTTCCCGTTCTTCCTTCCAAAAGGAATGGTGCTGAAAAACACTCTTCTTGACTACTGGAGAGAAATCCACAATAAGGCAGGTTATGTGGAGATTTCCACACCGATCATGCTCAGCCGTCATCTCTGGGAAACATCCGGACACTGGGATCACTATAAAGAAAATATGTATACAACAGTGATCGATGATACAGATTTTGCTATTAAGCCAATGAACTGCCCGGGCGGCATCCTTGTTTATAAATCCGAGCCACGTTCCTACAGAGATCTTCCTCTTAGAATGGGAGAACTGGGACTTGTTCACCGTCATGAAAAATCCGGTCAGCTTCACGGTCTTATGCGTGTACGCTGCTTTACACAGGATGATGCCCATATCTTTATGACACCGGAGCAGATTCGCGATGAAATCAAGGGTGTTGCAAAACTGATCGACAGTGTATATCAGCTGTTTGGTTTCAAATACCATGTAGAGCTGTCCACCCGTCCGGAGGATTCCATGGGAAGTGATGAGGACTGGGAGGTTGCAACAGATGGCTTAAGAGGCGCTCTGGATGATCTTGGACTTGATTACGTAGTAAATGAAGGAGACGGTGCTTTCTACGGACCGAAGATTGATTTCCATCTGGAAGATTCTATCGGAAGAACATGGCAGTGCGGTACTATCCAGCTTGACTTCCAGCTTCCGCTGCGTTTTGAATGTGAATATATCGGAGCCGACGGAGAAAAACATCGTCCGATTATGATCCATCGTGTTGCTTTTGGTTCCATTGAGCGTTTTATCGGTATCCTTATCGAGCACTTTGCAGGTGCATTCCCAACATGGCTGGCTCCTGTACAGGTGAAAGTGCTTCCGATCTCCGAGAAATATATGGATTATGCAAACAAGGTTATGGATCAGCTGAAGGAAGCAGGAATTCGTACAGAGATCGATGACCGTGCAGAAAAGATCGGTTACAAGATTCGTGAGGCAAGACTCCAGAAGGTTCCGTACATGCTGGTAGTAGGAGCTAAGGAAGAGGAAGAGGGCAAAGTTTCTGTCCGCAGCCGATTCCTGGGAGACGAAGGAGCAAAAGCTCTTGATGAGTTTATCGTTTCTATTAAAGAAGAAATCAAAAACCGTGAAAATAGAAAAGTAGAAGTTACCGAATAAAGAGCACACTGCCTTTTTACGAAGGAGGAAATGTTATGACAAAGCCTGTTGAGGTAAATGGCGTAACAATAGGAAACGGACTGCCAAAAATCTGTGTTCCATTAACAGGAAAAAAACGGGAAGAGCTTCTTGAGGAAGCTTCCCGGATCAGGGCAGCAGCGCCGGATCTGGTAGAATGGCGGGCGGATTATTATGAACATCTGAACTGTGAAGAGGATTTCACCCGTACTCTGAAAGAAATAAAAGAAGAACTGGGAGATCTTCCGCTGATTTTTACGATCCGCAGTGCAGAAGAAGGTGGAAATGTAGATATTTCAGAAGAGGAATATGCTGCCCGTGCACTGGAAGCAGCAGAAAGCGGCTGTGCGGAACTGATCGATGTAGAAGTTTTTAGCAGGAAAGATATAGATCAGCTTATTGAAAAAATTCACACTACAGGAGCGAAGGTAATTGCTTCTTCACATGATTTTCATAAGACAGATGACAGTGAAATCCTGAAAAAAAGATTTCTCGATATGAATTCCACAGGAGCAGACATACTGAAAATGGCAGTGATGCCGACAGAATTTGATGATGTGGCATCCCTTATGCAGGTAACAAATGAAATGGTAGAAGAGCACACAGAAAAACCGGTGATTTCCATGGCTATGGGAAATCTGGGATCTATCAGCAGAATTGCCGGAGAAAATTTCGGCTCTGCGGTAACATTTGCTGTTATAGGTGCTGCTTCGGCTCCAGGGCAGTTTCCCATCGAAGAATTACGCATGATGATGAACGTTCTTCATAAAAAGAATATAGAAGAAAATTAAAAAGAATTTTTGCAGAGCATGTCGAATACCCACGAGAAATTCTGGGAAATGTATTCCAGGTTTTGACAAATTATGCACCCCCTGTAACCTATAATGAACTCACTTACCAAAGTGAGGGATTGACAGGTCATAGGGGGCTTTTTTTATGTATGGAAAAATATACATAGACGTTGTCTTTGTGACGAATCTTCTGATGGATTATATTATCCTGCGGCTTACAGGGATGCTTTTAAGATGCAGGGCGGGATGGAGAAGATATCTGGCAGGTGCAGTTACCGGAGCTTTTTTTTCCTGTGTGATGCTGTGTCTTCCGCAGGATCTCAGCACCTTTGCAGAGATATTCCTTCATGGAGCCTGTGCACTTCTTATGCTCAGAGTTACATTCCGTATAAAAAAGGGCAGTCTTCTTGCAAAGTCACTGATCATGCTGTACCTGACAGCTTTTCTCACCGGTGGTTTCTGGGAAGCAGTAACGGAGAGCGGGATTACAATCCCGGCCTTCTTTATTTTTGCCTTTGCCACCTATATGGGAATTGGTGCACTGGTCTGTGCTGCTGATTCTGCAAGAAGCATGAGGAAGAATATTTATCCCATAACCCTGTTTTATCAGGGTAAAAAACAGTCAGCTTACGGGTTTTATGATACAGGAAATCTGTTGGATGATCCTGTAAGCGGAGCTCCGGTTTCCATTGTAAAACCGGAACTTTTGGAGACAATGCTGTCTTCGGATCTGATAGACAGACTAAAACACCTGAATGAGAATCCGGGAGAATTGAAGAGTACAGAGATTATCGGACTGAAACCTCATTATCTTTCCTGCTGTACGATAGGACAGGCGGAAAAGATGATGCTGGCAGTTACTTTAGAGGATCTTTGTATTCATACTCCTGCAGAAGAGGTACGCATATCAAAGCCAGTGCTTGCACTTGCTTTTGAACCCTCCGCTTTGGGAAAGGAATACAAAGTACTGTTAAATTCCAGATTATTGCATTAGGAGGGGCATATTATCATGAACAGATCAGCAGTAAGTGTTAACCGTTATCCGTTTCAGATGATCCATAGGCTTGTTTTTTCAAGACCGAAAGAACTTTATTATATCGGTGGAAATGATATTCTTCCGGCGCCGCTGGAACCGCAGAGAGAGACATATGTCATAAGCAGACTGGGAACCGATCAGGAAAAGGAAGCAAAAGCACTTTTGATCGAACATAACCTGAGACTGGTAGTGTATATTGCCAAAAAGTTTGATAATACAGGTGTGGGAGTGGAGGATCTGATCTCCATTGGAACCATTGGTCTTATTAAAGCAATTAATACCTTCGATCCTGTAAAGAATATTAAGCTGGCCACATACGCATCCCGATGTATTGAAAATGAAATCTTAATGTATCTTAGGCGGAACAGTAAGACGAAAATGGAGGTTTCCATTGATGAGCCATTGAATGTAGACTGGGATGGAAATGAACTGCTGCTGTCTGATATTCTTGGGACGGATGAAGATATTATTTCTCGAAGGCTTGAAGATGAAGTGGAGATCACACTTCTTGGAAAAGCCATCAATAAGCTTACACCCAGAGAACAGACGATCATCCGCCTCAGATTTGGCCTAAACAGTGCTGAGGGAAAAGAGAAGACCCAGAAGGAAGTGGCTGACCTTCTGGGAATTTCTCAGTCTTATATCTCAAGACTGGAAAAACGAATCATGAAACGGTTGAAAAAGGAAATTATAAAATATGAATAAACAGAAGTTCAGAAGTGAACCGCGTATTTGCAGGAAATCAGATACATATACTAAAAGGAATAAGAGAAAAGGTGTGTCGGTATCTTGAAAAAATATGCGGTGGAGCTGATTATGGCCAGCTTGCTTCTGATCAGTTTTTTCTTTTTGGCAAGACAGGCGGCTGAAGTTTCCGGAGACATGAAGATTCAGGAAAGAGAGATTATTGCCATTGATCCGGGACATGGTGATATGAAAATGCGCAGATAAAGAAGGAGATAAGAAAGCGGAGAGTGGAATATGAAAACCATATTCCACTTTTTTGCATGGAAGGCACGGCAGTATAATCTGTGCTGCCGTGCCCAGTGAGAGCCAAGAGCACTGCATGCATCTGATTTCATTAAAAAGAAAACAGCGCATATGGATTCCAGCCCATGGCGGCGATGATCCGGGAATGATAGGCGTGGTAGGTCTGAAAGAGAAAGGGATCAATCTTGAAATTTCTCTTCGGCTGAAGGCGGTTCTGGAAAAAAATGGATTTACAGTAGTAATGACCCGGGAAAAAGATAAAGGGCTTAATGATGAGAATTCATCTAATAAAAAAGCACAGGATATGCAGAGAAGGATTGCCTTTTTGAATGATAAGAATCCTGTTCTTACGGTGAGCATCCATCAGAACAGCTATTCAGATCCGGCAGTAAATGGTCCTCAGGTATTTTATTATGAAAATTCTGAGGAGGGAAAAAAGTTTGCTGAGATCCTTCAGGAAAGCCTGAACCGAACACTTGCTCCAGGGCGTCCAAGAAAGGTGAAGGGAAATACCAGCTACTATCTTCTTAAGAGGAGCAAAGGAACACTTGTGATCGTGGAATGTGGATTTCTTACCAATCCTGCAGAGGCAGAGCTTCTTCAGGATGACGGATACCAGCAAAAAATTGCAGAAGCGATAGGTGCAGGAATCCAGGAATATGTGAAAGAAAAGTACAGAAGCCAGTAAAAAATATAATATTTTTTGGCACAGTCAGGGGAACTCTGTTATACTATAGAAGATTACAGGAAGAAAAATCCGTTCCGTTATACTGGAGCAAAAAGAAAATACAAAGGAGACTATATGCTTGGAATTCTATATATGATCCTGGGCAGCCTTGTAGGAAGAGAAATTTTAGAAGGGTTCCTTAATATTGAGAGCAAGAAAGGTCAGAATTACATCTGGCTGGCTTTTCCAGGTGCTTTTGGGATTGGAATGCTGTTTTTTGGATGGGCAACTTATCTGGTTTCCTGGGCCGCCAGTGCGTTAGGGTCAGAAATACCACTGCTTTATGGAAATATTGCAGTTATGGCAGCTGCATTTGTGTTTTTAGCAGTACTTTATGCAAGGAGATTTCGAAACAGAAAAGCGATTTTAACTGCAGAGGTACAAAGGCTGGTGGAGAACAGATGCCTTTTTTGGAAAGAAGCAGTGCTTTTTATTGTTCTTGCCCTGTTTCTTACCTGGATTATGTTTTATGTTTTTTTTATAAAAGACGGGATTTTATATTCTGGTTTTACTGTGTATGGTGATTACGCTCCTCATACTGCGATGATGAGGTCTTTTTCTCTGGAAAATAATTTCCCTACTCAGTATCCGCATTTCGGGGGAGAAGATGTAAAGTACCATTTTATGTTCCAGTTTCTGGTAGGAAATCTGGAATTTTTGGGACTGCGTCTTGATCTGGCTTATAATCTTGCCAGCGTTCTGGCACTGCTGGGATTTCTGATGCTTTTATACAGCATTGCTAAAAGAGTTACCGGAAGTGGAAAAGCAGGAGCTCTTACAGTTGTATTTTTTTTCTTCCGCAGTGCGCTTACTTTTTTCCGCTATGTATGGGAACATATTCAGACAGGAGATCTGATCCAGGCTTTTAGGGATAATACGGAGTTTATCGGTTATACAGTAAATGAAAACTGGGGGTTGTGGAACTTTAATGTGTATCTGAATCAGAGGCATTTGGCATTTGGACTTTTGATCGTCGCTCTGGTAATCTGGATATATCTGGACTGGGTAGAAGCCGGCTGCAGCCATAAGGAACAAGGGATACTCTGGATCAGAAACCGGTGGTTTACATGGGAGGCATGGAAGTGCAGAAGCATGGAAAAAGCCCTGGCAGCAGGTCTTCTGATCGGACTGACAGCTTTTTGGAACGGTGCTGCAGTAATCGGCGGTCTTTTGATACTTATGGGATTTGCTGTGTCTTCAGATGGAAAACTGGATTATCTGCTCACAGCAGTGGTTTCTGTGATGTTTTCTGTGCTGCAGTCCAGGCTTTTTATCCGGGGATCTGCAGTAGAGACAAGCTTTCAGTGGGGATTTATCGTAGAGGACAAAAGCCCTGGAGGAATCATCTGGTATCTTCTGCAAATGAGCGGTATCTTTTTTTTGGGAGCAGTGCTGCTGTTTTTTGTTCAGAAAAAAAGAAGCCGGAGAGCAGTTCTTATAAGCTGCCTTTTTCCACTGATATTTGCTTTTTGTGTCTCCCTGACACCGGATGTTACTGTGAATCATAAATACATCATGATCTCCTATGCATTTCTGGCAATGTTCTGGGCAGAAGCGGCAGTTTCTCTTTTCTGTAAAAAGATTCCGGCAAAGATCCTTGCAGTTGTCCTGTGCATTAGTCTGACAGCCACAGGAATTTATGATATGTGGATCATTTTCAGAAATAACGGACCGGGTCACCGGGTAGCAGTGAATATGGACAGCAGTCTTACAGACTGGCTTTCAGAGAATCTGGATCACAGAGATTTGATACTGACCCCGGAATACAGTATCAGTGAAGTGACTATGGCTGGAGTGATGATGTATTTGGGCTGGCCTTATTATGCATGGTCGGCGGGATATGATACTTATGGACGGGCGGAAAAGGCCCGAGAGATCTATACCTCTCAGGATAAAGGGAAGGTGAGGGCTCTGGTGGCTCAGGAAAAGATCACATATATCCTTTTTGAGGAGGGAATGACCTTTGAGGGAGAACAAGGCATAGAGGATACAATAAAAGCGATATACCCCAGGGTATATCAATCCGAAGATAGGAGGATCAGAATTTATGAGATCAGATAAAATAAAAAAAATGATCCTGAAAATACTTCCGGCAGGGGTACTGCTGGGAATGGCAGTCTGGCTTTTAAAGGGTGATGTGTGGACCTTTCTGACCTGGTGGCTGCTGGCAGGAGTTATGGGAATGGCCGCCATGCCTCTTACAGGACGTTTATTCAGGGAATTTGATGATAAGGGCTGGATGTTTTCAAAAATTGTGGCAATTGTTGTAACAGGATTTCTGACATGGTTCCTGACAGCCGTAAAGCTTTTGAAGTTTACCACTGCTGCCTGTGTGGGCGTGTCTCTGGCATGTGGGATATTGTTTTTATTTCTTGGAAAAGCGCAGCATAAAAAAGGAATCGAGTGTCTTCCCATGGATCATCTGGAACTGGTGTACTGGGAGGAAGTTCTGTTTTTAGCCTTTTTCCTTTTATGGACTTATCTGGCAGGGTTTCATCCGGCAGCCTACGGTACAGAAAAATTCATGGATTATGGATTTATGGAAGCTATGATGCGAAGTACAACGCTTCCGGCAGTAGATCTCTGGTATTCCGAAGGAACCATTAATTACTATTACGGTGGTCAGTACTTTGCGGTATTTCTTACAAAACTTACAGGAACAAAGGTAGAGCTTACCTATAACCTGATGCGTACCTTCGTGGCAGGTCTGGCTTTTGTGCTGCCATATTCTCTTGTATATCAGATGACAAAGGACAGGATGGGAAAAAAAGCGGCAGGGGCTGTAGGCTGGAAAAAAGCTGTTCCGCAGATATCGGGAATACTGGCAGGACTTTCTGTTTCCATTGCAGGTAATATGCATTATGTGTATTATGGACAGATTAGGCCATGGCTTCAGAAGCTGACAGGTCAGGAGCCGGATTCGTACTGGTTTCCGGATGCCACCCGTTATATTGGTTTTAATCCGGATGTAGAAGATAAGACCATTCATGAATTTCCATGCTATTCATTTGTACTGGGAGATCTTCATGCACATGTGGTAAATATTATGTTTGTACTTTTGCTTTTGGGACTTTTATATGCATGGGTGAAGATGGTACGCAAAAGAACTTATGATATTGGAGAGCCAGGTACAAAAGAATTTTGGGAAAAACACCTTTTGATGCCTCAGATCCTTTTTGCAGCAGTACTTCTGGGAATGTTCCGCTGGACAAATTATTGGGATTTTGTAATCTATTTTGTGGTAACAGGAGGAGTTGTCCTGTTTACCAATATTGTTCTGATGAAAGGGCAGGGAAAATGGGTCATCGGTGTAACTGCAGCGCAGGCGGCAGAGGTATTGGCCATAGGGACAATTGTAATCCTGCCGTTTACCCTGAATTTTGAGACGATGGTCCAGGGCGTTGCGGTGGCACAGAATCATTCGCTTCCGCACCAGCTGCTGATACTATGGGGACTTCCCGGAATCCTGACTGTTATTTTTGTCATATCTCTTCTTGCAGAAAAGCTTGTGGGAGTAAAGAACAAGACAATCTATAAGTTTATGAAATCACTGAAACTTCCGGATCTGTTTGCGATGGTCATGGGACTTTGTGCTATAGGGCTTGTACTGATCCCGGAACTTGTATATGTAAGGGATATTTATGAAAATGGAAATGCCAGGGCCAATACCATGTTTAAGCTGACCTATCAGGCATATATTATGTTTGGCATGACTATGGCATATGTGATCTTCCGTATGCTGGTCATTTCCTACAGGAAGTTTCTGAAAGTAACAGCCGGGATTGCTCTTGTTTGCCTTGTATGGACCTTTGGATATTTTGGGAACAGTGTAGACTCCTGGTTTGGAGAAGTGAAAGATCCTTCTAAGTATCAAGGGCTGAATGCAACGGCATTTTTGGAGACAGATTTTCCGGAGGATGCTGCGGGGATCCGCTGGCTGAAAAAAAATATCAAAGGTTCGCCGGTAGTTCTGGAGGCAAATGGCGACAGCTATACTCAGTATGAACGTGTGTCGGCCATGACAGGCCTTCCGACTGTTCTGGGCTGGTATGTCCATGAATGGCTGTGGAGGAATGATGTGGCGGATCTTAATACAAAAAGCGGGGATATAGAACTGATCTACACTTCAAAAGATGAGAAGCAGGTAAAAGACCTTCTGGAAAAATATAATATTTCCTATATTTTTACAGGATCCTGTGAAAGGGAAAAATATGGAGAGAACCTGAATAATGATCTTCTTTCCGGTTTGGGAGAAACGGTATTCAGGGATCTTAATTCCGGTACTTATATCATAAAGATAAAATAAGAACAGTGGACAATTTGGATACATAATAAAAAACTGCTGCACAGAAAATGTTTTCTGCGCAGCAGTTTTTTATATGATGTTATCGGTTATGTAAGTATAGATGAACTGAAGTTATGAAATGCCAAGAAGATGAGCTGCTTTAAGAAATCGTTCTTCTATATCATGAAAAGGATGCTCAATGAGATCCGGGGAAGACTGAAGAGCAGCGGATCTGTGATTCTTTTCGCCAGGAAAAAGGACTGGAAGTTCAGCAGAAAGAATATCGTTGTCAATCTGTTTCCACATGGCATTTTCTTCAGAAGACAGGTCATCCAGATTGAATTTTTTCCAGATGACATTCATAATCATTTCTTCGATCTCCAGATAATTGGCAAGATGTACTTTTACCGGACGGATAATATCAGAAATATAAGCCTCACTTGCATCGTGGAGAAGGCAGGCAAGGATCATCCGTTCAGACCATCCTCGTGCATGTGCTTCTCTGGCACAGTTCAGTGAGTGCTGGGCTACGGAATAGAAGAACAGTGTCTGACCGCCTCCCCGGCATAAAAAGCTCAGGGCATGTGCAATGTCTTTAAGGGAAACGTCCCGGACAGTCATCTTCAGGGGATCAAACTGCAGGCCGGTAAATGTGTTCATGATATTCATAAAAAGTCTCCTTTTCCCAGAAATTTTATGTTCAGCTTAGCATATTACCGGGAAAGGAGCAAGCTGTTGGTACTGGAGCTTGCGGATTTCGCATTTAATGAAATCCGCAGTTTCCTCAGGTGTGTAAAAATATGTTTCCTCAAGTGACTGCAGATAATCGAGAAAAACATACAAAAGCCCAGTCTCGTTAAAAAGAAGATAGGTTGTCTGGTTTTCTGCATTATCAAAGGAAAAATACCCCATAGTTTCATTTACACACAGGTGAAGATTGATCGGAAGCTGGTTTAAGGGTTGTTTCAGCATACGGTAAGTACCCTGGATGCAGCAGGGCAGCAGTTTCTGAAGCATCTGTAGCCGTTCAGTGATAAGGAACGGACGAAAAAAATCAGAAGGTAGTTCTTTTAAAAGTCCTGTTTTTGTAAATCGCTGTATTCCCCTTTTTGTAAAATAAACATGCATACTGGCAAGATTTTCTGTGTTTTTGTTAAAAAACGCACTAATAACAGGCAGAAGTCTGTCACGGTCAGGAAACATGGGAGAAAGTGCGTGTTCCAGAATTTTGTCAGAGATAAAAGGAGTAAAACATGCTTCCGGCTGCAGAAGATAACTCTCATAAGTATTTAAAGAAATATTCTGCAGCATATGTAAATTACTCGGAAGCATGTGAAAAATCTGAAAAAGCGGAGTACATTTATTTTGGAAAGAATAAAATATTTTCCAGAATTGAGATACTACATCCGGATCGCTGTAAAAAATACCATACTGATAATCAGAAGAACAGGAAACTACATACTGGGATGTCACAATAAAATATGGCAGGGCATTCAGATTGAAAAAATGTGAATGAATGCTGTCATAAAAATAGGAAGCCTGATAATTCAGGTTTCGGAGATATAAAGGAAAAATATTATTAAAATATTCCAGATTGTACAGTTCATGCTCTTTGCTTAAAATTTCGTTGTTGCTCAGGCAGAAAATATGGCGTATTTCCAATGTATAACTTAGATTCAGACTAGAAAGAAGACTGAACAGTCCCTTATGATCCGGCTGCATAAATAAAGCAACTTTTCCATTTTCTTTACAGGATTCCTTAATCAGGATATTTCTTAATGTATAGTCCAGTTCTACCTGTGTCTGAATGGATGCACAGGCAGGGGAGGAGATGTTATCTTTTCTGACAGAACCAGAATGATCTGTCCCAGGCTGAATGGAAAAATTATCTGGAAAATGCATCAGAAAATTTTCTGTACTTTTTCTTCTGTAATAATTGTCTGAGCCAATGAGGGTGATCTCATAGGCTTCTTTAAACTGATCATATTCTGTAGGGGTCAGATGCATAAATTCCGCCATTTTGTCTATAACATCCGGAGAAGGCGGTTTACGCTTACCATTAATGATTTTATATATTGTGGAACGGTCAAAGTCACAGTATTTACTAAGTGGATAGACCTTTATATTTTTTGTATGAATGAACTGACTGAGTATATTTGAAAATTCAGACATAATTTACGGATTCCTCACATTCTATCTTGTGTGTATATTTTTAGATGTTTCAAAAGTCACCTTATTATTTTATCATAGATTCAACCTGAAAAAAGCAGGTTTATTTATTTTTGTGTGGCATATATATGAAAAAACTGTCCACAAATGATGCCACAGTTAACGGGATAACTCAAAATATAAAAATACCAAAATAAAATTGCCCATTTAAAATGTCACTTATGTTTTAGAAGAGATCGTTCTGCTTGTTTAAGCAGTATGCCCGTGATAATATATAAAAAGAGCAGTGGATATTGTGAGCATCTGGTTGAACTTTCAGATAAAATAAATTATAATACAATTTTAAAAGAAGAATATGAATTGCTCGGAAGTGTAATGTCATAAGGAGTTGGGTAACATGAGAGCAGAAGTTGTATCCATGGATGCAGAGCATCTGGATAAAGAAGTGATAAAAAAAGCAGGACAGATTTTAAAGAATGGAGGCCTGGTGGCTTTTCCTACAGAAACCGTTTACGGACTTGGGGGAAATGCTCTGGATCCAAAAGCATCCATGAAGATTTATGCGGCCAAGGGACGTCCTTCAGATAATCCTTTGATCGTTCATATTGCTGAGATTGAAAAGCTGAAAGAAGTCACCACTGAAATTCCGGAGGGAGCCAGGATTTTGGCTGAAAAATATTGGCCGGGTCCTTTGACCATGATCCTTCCAAAAGCGGATATTGTGCCGAAGGAGACAACAGGAGGACTGGACAGTGTGGCTGTCCGTTTTCCAAGTGATGTGATCGCACAGGAGCTTATTAAGGCTGCCGGCGGCTTTGTGGCGGCGCCAAGCGCGAATACTTCAGGACGGCCAAGCCCTACTATGGCAGAACATGTAGAGGAAGATCTGGGAGATGCCATTGACATGATCCTGGACGGAGGTCAGGTTGGGATTGGCCTGGAGTCCACGATTGTGGATTTTACAGAAAAAATCCCTGTGGTCTTAAGGCCAGGATATATTTCTCTGGAAATGCTGCAGGAGACACTTGGAGAGGTAAGGATGGACAAAGGGCTTCTGATCACAGACAGCAGTGTGCGTCCGAAGGCTCCGGGAATGAAGTACCGCCACTATGCTCCGGAGGCGGATCTTTCCATTGTGGAAGGTGAGACAGAAAAGGTGATCACCTATATTAATTCCAGAGCATCAGAGGCTGAGAAACAGGGAAAAACAGTAGGGATCATTGCAACAGATGAAACTGCCGGTTTATATAAAGCTGGGGTTATCCGCAGCATAGGCAGCAGAGCGGAAGAGGAAACCATCGCGCATCATCTTTATGAAGTGCTTCGGGATTTTGACGGAGATGGTGTAAGCGCTATTTTTTCTGAAGCTTTTTATACTCCCAAAATGGGACAGGCTATTATGAACCGCCTGCTTAAGGCGGCAGGTCATAAAATTATTAAAGTACAGGAGGAACAAAAATGATAGCATTAGGATGTGACCACGGTGGATTTGAATTAAAGCAGGAGATCAAAAAACATCTGGATGAACAGAAGGTGAAGTATATTGATTATGGATGTGACGGACTGGAGGCAGTTGATTATCCTGTTTATGCAAAAAAAGTTGCCCGTGCCATCCAGAGCGGTGAATGTGATAAGGGAATTCTGATCTGTGGAACAGGTATCGGAATTTCTATTACAGCAAATAAATTCAAAGGAATCCGTGCAGCTCTTTGCTCAGACTGCTTCAGCGCAGAGGCTACAAGACTCCATAATGATGCCAATGTACTGGCTATGGGGGGAAGAGTAGTAGGCGCAGGACTTGCACTGAAAATCGTGGATACTTTCCTGAATACCCCGTTTTCCAATGATGAGAGACATATCCGCAGGATCAGCCAGATAGAAACAGAGTAATCAAAAACAGTATACCGGGAGGGGTTTATAATGGGTGATGAAAAAAGAAAGGATTATATTTCCTGGGATGAGTATTTTATGGGGGTGGCAATGCTCTCCGGAATGCGCTCAAAAGATCCGAATTCCCAGGTGGGAGCCTGCATTGTAAGTCAGGATAATAAAATTCTTTCTATGGGATATAACGGTTTCCCTATGGGCTGTTCAGATGATAAATTTCCCTGGGCACGAGAAGGAGACGAACTGGATACAAAGTATCTTTATGTAACGCACAGTGAACTGAATGCGATTCTTAATTACAGAGGCGGCAGTCTGGAGGGAGCCAAATTATATGTTTCCCTTTTTCCCTGTAATGAATGTGCCAAAGCTATTATCCAGTCCGGGATCAAGACCATCGTGTATGATTGTGACAAATATGAAAAAACTCCTTCGGTGATAGCTTCCAAACGTATGCTGGATGCAGCCGGAGTCAGATATTATAAATATAACCGTACTGGACGGGAAATTAAAATTACAGTCTGAAAGGCTTGACAGTAGAGTTTTTTTCGCATACAATGAAATTCAGTTCAGGCATCTGCCTGATGGATAAAAAACGGCAGTGAAGAGAATAGTACATGCGGAACAATCTCAGAGAGGAATCCCAAAGCTTTTAGTTATGAACTGAGCGGTGGTGTGAGGATTCTGTGCGGGAAGTATGGAACCGGCCTCGGAGCCCCGTACAATTGAAGTGCGGCGTATTTCTGCGTTAAAGAAAAAGAGAGAGCAGTATATACTAGGTCTGTGATATACAGAACGATTAGGGAGGTACTGCTAATCAGGGTGGTACCGCCGAAGTCCTTCGGTCCCTTTGCAGGGATTGGAAGGGCTTTTTTATTGTTTTATCCTGTCCTTCCAGATCCTGGAAACAAGAAATAAATGTATTGAGAAAAGGAGAACGATCATGGCAAAAGAGAAAAAATTAGTAGAAGCCATCACTTCCATGGAGGAAGATTTTGCACAGTGGTATACTGACGTGGTTAAAAAAGCAGAGCTTTGTGATTATACAAGCGTAAAAGGATGTATGGTCATTAAGCCGGCAGGATATGCTATCTGGGAGAATATCCAGAATGAGCTTGACAGAAGATTTAAGGAAACAGGGGTACAGAATGTGTATATGCCAATGTTTATCCCGGAATCTCTTCTCCAGAAAGAAAAGGATCATGTAGAAGGATTTGCTCCGGAGGTTGCATGGGTAACTCACGGAGGTCTGGACCCTTTGCAGGAACGTCTTTGCGTACGTCCGACATCTGAGACCCTGTTCTGTGATTTTTATCAGAAAGAGATTCAGTCTCACAGAGATCTTCCAAAGGTTTATAACCAGTGGTGCTCTGTAGTGCGCTGGGAAAAAACAACACGTCCATTCCTCCGCTCCAGAGAATTCCTGTGGCAGGAAGGTCACACAGCCCACGCTACAGCAGAAGAAGCTGAGGAAAGAACCATTCAGATGCTGAACGTGTATGCAGACTTCTGTGAGGAAGTTCTTGCTATTCCGGTAGTAAAAGGACAGAAAACAGACAAAGAAAAATTTGCTGGTGCAGAGGCTACTTATACGATTGAGTCTCTGATGCATGATGGAAAAGCACTGCAGTCCGGAACCAGCCATAACTTTGGAGATGGATTTGCAAAGGCTTTTGGCATCCAGTACACAGATAAAGAAAATAAGCTTCAGTATGTACATCAGACTTCCTGGGGTATGACTACCCGTATGATCGGTGCGATCATCATGGTACACGGTGATAACAGTGGTCTTGTGCTTCCGCCAAGAATTGCGCCGGTACAGGCAGTTGTGATTCCAATCCAGCAGCGTAAAGAGGGCGTACTGGAGAAAGCGGATCAGTTGTTTGCAGCTCTGAAAGCAGCAGGCATCCGTGTAAAGGTAGATGATACAGACAGAAGTCCTGGATATAAATTCTCCGAGCAGGAAATGCGTGGAATTCCGGTTCGTATTGAGTGCGGTCCAAAGGATATTGAAAATGGGCAGGCTGTAATCTGCCGCCGAGACACAAGAGAAAAATATGTGGTGACTTTTGAAGAGCTTGCGTCAAAGGTACAGGAAATCCTGGATACCATGCAGAAGGATATGCTGGAAAGAGCCCGTGCACATCGTGATGCTCATACCTATGTAGCTACAGATTATGAGACCTTTAAGGAGACAATCAATACAAAACCTGGCTTTGTAAAAGCAATGTGGTGCGGAGATCAGGCTTGTGAGGACAAGATCAAAGAGGATGTTCAGGCAACCTCCAGATGTATGCCTTTTGAGCAGGAGCATTTAAGTGATGTCTGTGTATGCTGCGGCAAACCGGCTAAAAAAATGGTTTACTGGGGCAGAGCATATTAATATGAAGCTTGAGATACCTTCCAGTGCAGAAAAAATCCTGCGTGTTCTGGAAGAAAACGGACATGAGGCCTATGTGGTGGGAGGCTGTGTCAGAGATTCTATTTTGGGACGTTCACCGGACGACTGGGATATTACCACATCGGCTTCTCCGGAGCAGGTAAAGGAGCTGTTCCGAAAAACGGTAGACACCGGGCTTCAGCACGGAACTATTACAGTTCTTATTGATAAAGAAGGTTTTGAAGTAACCACGTACCGGGTGGACGGTGATTACGAGGATGGCCGTCATCCACGGGAAGTGATGTTTACTTCAAGCCTGGAAGAAGATCTGAAAAGACGGGATTTTACCATTAATGCCATGGCATATCATCCGGACAGAGGTCTGGTGGATTTGTTTCATGGAATGGAAGATATGGAGCAAAAAGTGATCCGCTGTGTAGGAAATCCAATGGAGCGTTTTCGCGAGGATGCCCTTCGAATTCTTCGGGCAGTACGATTTTCTGCTCAGCTGGGATTTCAGATTGAGGAAAATACACAGGCTGGAATCCGTTCTCTTGCACCTAATCTGAAAAATGTCAGTGCGGAGAGAATTCAGGTGGAACTGGTAAAGCTTCTGGTATCCCCTCATCCGGATTACCTCAGGACTGCCTATGAAACAGGGATTACAGGAGAATTCCTTCCGGAATTTGATGCATGTATGAAGACGGAGCAAAACACACCACATCATTGTTATACTGTTGGAGAACATACCTTGCAGAGTCTGTTGAATGTTCGTGCAGACAAAGTTCTGAGACTGACAATGCTTCTTCACGACATGGGAAAGCCTGTGGTAAAAAAGACGGATGAAAATGGAAGGGATCATTTTAAACTTCATGGTCCTCAGAGCGAACAGATGGCGAAAACGATTCTTCGGCGCCTGAAATTTGATAATGATACATTGTATAAGGTATGTCGTCTGGTGAAATGGCATGATGCCAGACCACTGCCGGAAATGGTTTCCGTACGCCGTGCTGTAAATAGGATCGGAGAGGATATTTTTCCACTTTATCTGGAGGTGCAGGAGGCAGATATGCTTGCCCAGAGCACCTACAGAAGAGAAGAAAAAAAAGCCCGGCTTCAGGGAGTACGCAAGTGTTATGAAGAAATTTTAGAGAGAAAGCAGTGCATATCTCTGAAATCCCTTGCAGTTACCGGACGTGATCTGATAGCAGCAGGATGTAAGCCCGGACCAGGTCTGGGAGATATTCTTGATGAAATGCTGGAGCATGTACTGGAATATCCGGAAGACAATACAAAGGAAAAATTGATGGAATTTTTTAAAAAGAATTAAGAATATGTAATGCAGGTCCGGATCAGAAAAATCCGGACCTGTTCATTTTGTTCAGATACAGATATTTCGTATGCAGATTCATATCTGCAGCGGAAATCATGTTTTGTCCTCATATTCTGCCCCCTCCTTTACATAAGATAGAAAGTACAAAAAATGAGGGGGAAACCGATTTGTATGATTATGGACTCAGTACCCTGACTCAGTATCAGCTGACAGTCAGAACTACAGCACGGATAAGAGGCGCGCTTCTTTGCCGCACAGACAGGGGAGATTACATCATTCGTGAATTTAAGGGATCTGAGAGAAAACTGAAAAAACAACAGGAACTTCTTTTAAAAATGAGAGATGCCGGATGCATGGTGGATGTATATGTACAAAATGAAGAGGGGGAGCTTATTTCTTATGACAGAGACGGGATACCATATACACTTCAGCTGTGGCTGGAAGGACGGGAGTGTGATCCGAGATCAAAGGAAGAAATTTTGATGGCAGTAAGAACGCTGGCCGTAATCCATAAAGAGATGCATCTGCCTTTAGAACCAGATTATGTAGAAACGGATCTTTCTGAGGAATACCGCCGTCATAATCAGGAACTTCGAAAGATACGTAAATTTATTCGTAAGAAAGGTCCGTCCAGTGTTTTTGAAAAAGAGTATCTGAACGTGGTGGAATGGTTTCTTGAAAGAGCAGAGCAGGCAGAGCAGATGCTGGAGAAATCTTTCTATCGTGAACTGTACCGGGAGGCTCTGAACAAGGGAAGTATCTGTCATGGAGAATACAACCAGCATAATGTACGGATACTGAAAAACGAAGTAGGAGTGACAGGATTTTCACACTGGTGTTTTGGAATACAGGCAGGAGACCTTTACCGGTTTATGCGTAAAATCCTGGAAAAATACAACTGGAATCAGGATCTGTCAGAAGAAATGCTGAAAGCTTACTGTGGGATCAGTGTTCTTTCAAAAGAGGAAAAAGAATATTTGAAGATTCGTTTTTCATATCCTGACAAATTCTGGAAAATTTCTAATTATTATTACACACATAATAAAGCCTGGATTTCGGAAAAAAACACAGAAAAGCTTAAGATGCTTATCTGTCAAAGGGAAAAATGGGATAGATTCTGCAAAGAATGCTTCAGATAAAAGGCGGTTCGTACTTCCCTTTTTCGGAAAACAGGTGTATAATCAAAGCTATAAACTGTTCGTACTACGGACGCAAAAAAACAAGACACATAGGGAGGTATAGCGGTATGGATTCCAGAGAAGTATATGAGCAGTGGCTTGCAAACCCATACTTTGATGAAGCAACCAAGGAAGAACTGAAAAACATCGCGGAAGAAGAAAATGAAATAAAAGAACGTTTTTACATGGATCTTGAATTCGGTACAGCTGGTCTGCGCGGAATCATCGGCGCAGGAACAAACCGCATGAATATTTATGTGGTAAGAAGAGCAACACAGGGACTTGCCAATTATATTGCAAAGGTTGACAAAAAATCTCAGGGAGTGGCAATTGCATACGACTCTCGTAATATGTCTCCTGAATTTGCACAGGAAGCAGCTCTTTGTCTGGCTGCAAATGGAATCAAGGCATATATCTTTGAATCCTTAAGACCTACACCGGAGCTGTCCTTTGCAGTCCGCCATCTGGGATGCATCGCAGGCATCAATGTAACAGCCAGTCACAATCCGCCGGAATATAACGGCTACAAAGTTTACTGGGAGGATGGCGCTCAGATCACTCCGCCTCATGACAGCGGTATCATGGGAGAGGTTAAGGCAATCTCTGACTGGAATACAGTTAAGACAATGGACAAGGCTGAGGCAGAAAAAGCAGGTCTTTATGAAGTGATCGGACAGAACATTGACGATGCCTACATGGAAGAACTGAAAAAACAGGTGATCCATCATGATGCAATTAAGGCAGAAGGCAAAAATCTGAAGATCGTTTACACACCTCTTCACGGAACAGGAAATATTCCTGCAAGAAGAATCCTGAAAGAACTTGGATTTGAAAATGTATATGTTGTAAAAGAGCAGGAACTTCCAGACGGCAATTTCCCAACAGTCAGCTATCCGAACCCGGAAGCGGCAGAAGCATTTGAGCTTGGTCTGAAACTGGCAAAAGAAATCGATGCGGATCTTGTACTTGCTACAGACCCGGATGCAGACCGTCTGGGTGTACGTGTAAAAGATAAAAACGGAGAATATCACGATCTTACCGGAAATATGTCAGGATGTCTTCTTGCAAATTATGAAATCGGTCAGCGTAAGGCAGTAAACGGAAGTCTTCCGGAGGACGGCGCCCTCATTAAGACAATTGTTACCAGCAATCTGGCTGATGCCATCGCAAAGGGATATGGTGTGAACCTGATTGAAGTTCTTACTGGTTTCAAATTTATCGGACAGCAGATCCTTGGATTTGAAAACAGCGGAAAAGGAACCTATCTTTTCGGATTTGAGGAAAGCTATGGCTGCCTGATCGGTACATATGCAAGAGATAAAGATGCTATTGTGGCAACTATGGCACTTTGCGAGGCTGCAGCATACTATAAGACTCAGGGCAAGACTCTGTGGGATGCAATGATTGAAATGTATGAACAGTATGGATATTATAAAGATGATATCAAATCTGTTACCCTGAAGGGTATTGAAGGACTCCAGAAGATCCAGGAGATCATGGATACACTCCGTCAGAATCCGCCGGCAGAATTTGCCGGATACAAGGTAGTATCAGTAAGAGACTACAAAAAAGATACAATTACAGAGCTGGCAACAGGAGAGGTAAGACCGACTGGTCTTCCGAACTCCAATGTTCTTTATTATGATCTGACTGATGATGCATGGGTATGTGTACGTCCTTCCGGCACAGAACCAAAAGTAAAATTCTACTATGGTGTAAAGGGAACTTCTCTTGAAGATGCAGACCAGAGATCTGCAGTTATGGGTGAGGCAGTCCTTGCCATGGTAAATGCAATGATGTAACAGTGGTGAGATATGGAAGTATTTGATGAATTTATGGAAGTAGTCAGGGCAGTCAGAAAAAACTGTCCCTGGGATAAAGTTCAGACGCATGAAAGCCTGAAACCTTATCTGGTTAATGAAACAAATGAGCTTCTGGAAGGAATCGACCGTCTGAAAAATGAAAATGACAGCGAAAACCTTTGTGAGGAGCTTGGTGATGTGCTGTTTCAGGTAGCGCTTCACAGTGTCATTGCCCAGGAAGAGGGACTTTTTACTATTGAAGATGTGGTTTCGGGAATATCCTCAAAAATGCAGTTTCGCCATCCGAAGATTTTTTCTCCGGAGGATAAAGAAGCGGTAAAGCTTACCTGGGATGAACTGAAAAAAAAGGAAAAAGAACAAAGATCGAAAACACGCTGAACATGGCGCTGATACAAGGTTTTTAGCGCAAAAAACCTTGACAATCCATAGGAAAAGGTATATAAATAGAAGATAGCGTGTGATTGACAGGAAGCATAACGCGATAATAAAGAAAGAGAGCATTTTATAGGAGGAAACACCATGAATAAAACAGAATTAGTAGCAGCAATGGCGAAAGAGACAAATCTTTCCAGGAAAGATGTAGAAGCAGTTCTGAAATCTTTCACCGATGTTGTAGCATCTGAGCTCAAGAAGGGTGGTAAGATCCAGCTGGTTGGATTTGGTACCTTTGAAGTAAGCGAGAGAGCTGCAAGAGAGGGAAGAAATCCTCATACTGGTGAAACCATGAAAATCGAAGCTTCCAAAGCACCGAAATTCAAAGCAGGCAAAGCTTTAAAAGATCTTGTAAACGATAAATAATAAGAGTGCAAAAGGGGGGACAGTTTTGTTCCCTCTTATTTTATGTAATCGGAGGTAGTTATGCGTTTAGATAAATATTTAAAGGTATCCCGCCTGATCAAAAGAAGAACTGTGGCAAATGAGGCCTGTGATGCAGGGCGGGTTCTTTTGAACGAAAAACCTGCCCGGGCGTCAGCTGCTGTAAAAGCAGGGGATATTATTGAAATCCAGTTTGGAGGAAAGAGTGTTAAGGTTGAAGTCCTGGATGTAAAAGAGACTGTCCGTAAAGAAGAAGCAGAAAATATGTTTCGTTATCTTTAAAACAGAAGTCTATTTGACATAATCGTTTCATAGATTGGTTAGGGAAAGATATGGTGGGAGGTGGGCTTTCTGGAAGAGAAAAAAATGCCACAAACTCATAAGCTGACTCTTGGAAATCGTAAGGAAGGTACGGTTACGGGGGTCAGTGATATCCAGTCTTTTAATGAAAGTGAAATACTGTTTGCGACAGAAGCCGGAAAAATGTCAATAAAAGGAGAAAGGCTTCATGTAAAACGACTGAATCTTGAAAAAGGGGAAGCTGATATTGAGGGAGAAGTAAACAGTATTACGTATTTATCAAAAAGTACAGAAAAGAAAGAAGAATCTCTGCTGAAGCGGATGTTTCGATAATTTATGAGCGGCTATATGGAATATGAGCTGCTCCTGTTTCTTTTATCGGCAGGAATGGGAGCAGTCCTTTGCCTGTGCTATGAGTTTTTGGCTGCTTTGAGAAATATCATTCCTCATTCCCGAACCGCAGCTGCGGTGGAGGATCTGATTTACTGGATGGCAGCAGGGATTTTTATTTTTATGGTTATTTACAGAACTAACCAGGGGATATTAAGGTTTTTTTTGTTTTTAGGTAATGTTTTCGGAGCATGGTTATGCAGTTTTACAGCAGGTCCTTTATTTCGTAAAATGATTCAGTTTACCTGTGGAATACCTGTGAATTTTGTAAAAAGTTCTATAAAGAGGTTGCTATTTCTTATTAGAAGATGTAATATTCTAGTGTATAAGCACCAGACTGTGCATAAAAAGCATTTTTTGGAAAAGAAGAGGATCAGTCAGTTTGAAAAAATCAAAAAAAAGAAAAAATAAAAAAAGAATAGCAAATAATTATCTCGGTATGGCTGTGATCTCAATGGTTGTTCTTCTGCTTCTTGCAGGCCTGGCTATGCAGAGCCAAAATCTCCGGAACAGGATTGCCTACTATGATGCACAGGCTGCTGAACTGGAGCAGCAGATCCAGGATGAGAAAGAACGGACAGAGGAAATAGATAACCGCAAGGAATACATGCAGACAGACGAGTATGCCGCAGAAGTTGCCAGAGACAGATTGGGACTTGTAAAGGATAATGAGACTGTATTTGAAGAAGAAAAATAGCTCGGATTTTGGGAGAAAGTTTTTTAATACAATCGCCGTGGTTTGACAGATATTTTAAAGCCTGCCCTTTATAATAAGCACTTGATGAAGTGTGCAGGGGGGAGGCGAAATATGCAGGAATGGATGATTGCCATGCTCGTGATCAGTATGCTGCTGATTTTGCGGGACATGGCAAAAACTATTTTGGCAGGTCATATACACAAAAAGAAGAATCTGTATGAGTTCTGCGAAAATCATCCTCAAAAAGATAAGGTGGTACGATATGCCGATTCGTTTCAGAAACTGGCGGATATTTTTTATGGGATGCCCTATCGCAAGGAGTATCTGAGCAGCGGACAGGTTGAAAAAATTCTGCAGGATACAACGGAAGATATGTGCCGCAGATGCTATCATAAAGAAATCTGCTGGGGAGAAAATACAGAAATTATGAAAAAGGGTGGAGAAGCTCTTATCCGTGCTATCGAAGAGGGGGATGAGGAAGAGGAAGAATCTGTCCGCTGCCGTCTGGCAGAGCTGTGCTGTCATTCGGTGCAGTATCTGGAGATTGTCAGAGAAAATTTTTTGAAAGAAAAGCAGAATCTCATATGGAGTAATCGAATGATTGAGAACCGCCTGGCAGTAGCACAGCAGCTGACGGAAACTGCCAGGATTATGGGAACAGTGGCAGAGGATCTTTATGATATCTCCCCTGCAGATCCTAATGTTCAGGATAATTTAAAAAAAATACTAAAAAAGCGACATATTCTTTTGAAAAACACATGGGTGATGGATAAAGTAGAAGGAAGAAGACAGATGTTCCTTACCATGAAAACGAAAAATGGCAAGTGTGTTTCTGTTACAGAGATTGCCAGGATGCTGTCCGGGTTTTGTGAATGTGCAATGACATCTGCACAGGACAGCCGGTGTATTGTTAATAATGAATATCATACCGTCCATTTTGTAGAAGATGTCAGTTATCAGGTGATATATGGTGCTTCCAAGCTGACCAGGGAAGAAGAAAAAATTTCAGGAGACAACTATATCTGCAGCCAGAACGAAGGCGGAAGATTTGTTATGTGCCTGTCGGATGGAATGGGGTCAGGAGTAGATGCATGCAGAGAAAGTGAGACGGTAGTAGAGCTTTTGGAACAATTCCTTGAATCCGGTTTTTCTCAGGAGACGGCAGCACGTATGGTGAATTCTGCACTTGTACTTAAGGGACGGGAGGGGATGTTTTCTACAGTAGATATCTGTGCTTTGGATCTTTATACAGGAGTCTGCAGTTTTCTGAAAGCAGGTGCAGCATCAACTTTTATAAAAAGAGATCATTGGGTGGAAGCTGTTTCATCAGAAAGCCTGGCGGCAGGTCTGATGCAGCAGATTGATTTTGATACGGCTTCCCGTAAGCTTTATCATGGAGATTATCTGATCATGATGACGGATGGGGTTTTGGATGCACTTCCCACAGAAAGGGAGGAAGCAACCATGAAAGAAATCATTATGGATATTCAGGAAGAAAATCCAAGGGAAATAAGCCGGGGAATCCTGGAACGTGTATTGGGATACAGCGATTACAGGGCAAAGGATGATATGACAGTTCTTGTTGCCGGTATATTGCGTAAATAAAATGAAGCAGGGAGTACTATGCAGGAACAGATTTATGCAAAAGTATGTACTTTTGCAGAAAAAAACAGAATTTTTGACAGATGCAGTCTGGTGGTGGCTGGAGTATCCGGAGGCGGAGATTCTATGGCAATGCTGGATTTCTTAAGGCGTATGCAAAAGAAATATGGATATGAGCTTCAGGTAGTTCATGTAAATCATGGGATTCGGGGAAAGGAAGCAGAGAGAGATCAGATGCTTGTAGAAAAAACGTGCAAAGATCAGGGAATTCCGTGTCAGACCTATTGCTATGATGTTCCGGGGCTTTCTGTCCTTTGGAAAAATGGTCTTGAAGAAACCGGACGAAAGGTGAGAAAAGAAGCCTTTTGTAAAGCAATTGCAAAAACAGAGAGAGCAGGGCAGGGACGAAGCGTGATCGCGCTTGCACATAATAAAAACGATCTTGCAGAGACCATACTCCATCATCTTTGCCGTGGAACCGGTCTGAGAGGGCTTTCTCCTATGAAACCGGAAAAAGATGGAATCATACGTCCGGTTTTGTGTTTAGAGAGAAAGGAAATTGACGAATATTTAAAAGAAAGGCAGATTTCCTGTGTTCTGGACAGCAGTAATCTTGAAGATGAATATACCAGAAACCGGATTCGTCATCATGTGATCCCTGTTCTGGAAACGGAGATCAATGAACGTGCGGTAAATCACATGACAGAGACGTCAGAGTTGATCGGCCAGGCGGAAGAGTATTTGTCAGACAAGGGAAGACAGCTGGCAGAAGCTGCACGTACAGAAGAAAAAAACTTTCTTTTTGTGAATGATTTTTTTGAAAAGGAAGAGATTCTCCAGAAGTATGCCATACGGGAAGCTGTGGAACTGCTTACGGGGAATGTCCGTGATCTTTCTATGGTTCATGTGAAAAAAGTAATGGAGCTGTATAGATCCTGCACAGGCGCAAAAATCAGTCTTCCGTTTGGACTGCTGGCAGAAAGAATCTATGAAGGAATCCGGATTACAGCTGTAAAGTTTCAGGAGACTTCGGAAAAGAAAGAATATTTACTTTCTGTGCCGGGTGTTTTGAACTGTCCATATGGTTGTTTCGAAACAAAAATATTTCACTGGTCAGATCAGAAGATTTGTGAAAAGAAGTATACGAAATGGCTGGATTATGATAAAATAAAATACGATATCTCTGTCAGGACCAGAAAGACAGGGGATTATCTCATTGTAAACAGCTCTGGTCAGCGAAAAAAAATAACCAGATGCATGATCGATGAGAAAATTCCCCGTGAATTCAGAGAGAGCCTTCCTCTGGCAGCAGCAGGAAATGAGGTTCTATGGATGGTGGGCGGAAGAATAAATGAAAGGTATAAGATCACATCTGAAACTAAGAATGTGTTAGAAATCAAATACCAAGGAGGAAAATGTAATGAGTGAAAAAATTAAAGTACTTCTCAGTGAAGAAGAAGTGGATGCCAGGATCAAACAGATCGCAGCAAAGATCAGTAAGGATTATGCAGGAAAGGAGATTCATCTGATCTGTGTCCTTAAGGGAGGAGTGTTCTTTACCTGTGAACTGGCAAAGAGGATCACAGTACCGGTATCTCTTGATTTTATGTCTGTTTCCAGCTATGGAGATGATACAAAATCAAGCGGAGTAGTAAGGATTGTAAAAGATCTTGATCAGCCGCTTATCGGAAAGGATGTTTTGATCGTGGAAGATATTATTGATTCAGGAAGAACGCTCAGTTATCTGATCGAAATCCTGAAAGGCCGTAATCCTAACAGTGTACGTCTCTGCACCCTTCTGGATAAACCGGAGCGCAGGGTTAAAGATGTCAAAGTGGATTATTGCTGCTTTAATATTCCGGATGAATTCGTTGTGGGATATGGGCTCGATTATGCCCAGAAATATCGTAATCTCCCGTTTATCGGCGTGGTAGAGTTGGACAATGAGTGAAAGGAGATTCAGTAAGTGAGTAAACAGCCAAGCAGAATTGGCCTGTACCTGATTCTGATCGTTCTTTTGGTTTCAGGATATTTTTACCTGAACAATCAGGTCACGAATCAGAGTGATTATACCATAGAGGCACTGGAGCAGGCGGCAGAAAAGGGAAGAGTGCATGAAGCAGTTATTTATCAGAACCGGGAAGTACCAACCGGTTCTGTAACAGCAGATATAGAAGGGGAAGGACAGAAACGAGTTTATGTAACAGATGTAAAAGAGGCACAGCAGATGCTGGCAGAAAATAATATTTTTGCTCAGGTTAAGAATGTTCCTCAGCAGAATATGTTCCTTACAACCCTTCTTCCTCTTCTGCTGACAGGTGGTCTGGTGATATTCCTGTTCATGATGATGAACAGACAGATGTCAGGCGGCGGAAGTAATTCCAAAATGATGAATTTCGGCAAAAGCCGGGCAAGGATGATGCTTCCAGATGACAAAAAAGTAACTTTTCAGAATGTAGCAGGTCTTCAGGAAGAAAAAGAAGACCTGGTAGAAGTTGTAGACTTTTTGAAAGCACCTCAGAAGTATACCAGTGTAGGTGCCAGAATTCCGAAAGGTGTGCTTTTGGTGGGCCCTCCGGGAACTGGTAAAACACTTCTGGCAAAGGCAGTGGCAGGAGAAGCAGGAGTTCCGTTCTTTTCTATTTCCGGTTCTGACTTTGTAGAAATGTTTGTAGGCGTGGGAGCATCCCGTGTCCGTGATCTTTTCGAGGAAGGAAAAAGACATGCGCCGTGTATTATTTTTATTGATGAGATAGACGCTGTTGCCAGACAGAGGGGCACTGGTATGGGCGGCGGTCATGATGAACGCGAACAGACACTGAACCAGCTTCTTGTAGAGATGGATGGTTTTGGCGTTAATGAGGGTATTATTGTTATGGCAGCAACCAACCGTGTGGACATCCTGGATCCAGCTATCCTTCGTCCGGGACGTTTTGACCGGAAGGTGGCAGTTGGACGTCCGGATATTAAAGGACGTGAGGAAATCCTTCGTGTCCACGCAAAGGACAAACCTCTGGGAGAAGATGTGGATCTGGGACAGATCGCTCAGACCACAGCAGGATTTACCGGAGCAGATCTGGAAAACCTTCTGAATGAGGCTGCTATCATGGCAGCAAGAGAAAATCGCAGCTATATCATGCAGCAGGACATCAAACACGCCTTTATTAAGGTAGGTATCGGAGCTGAAAAACGCAGCAAAGTGATTTCTGAGAAAGAGAAAAAGATCACAGCTTATCATGAGGCCGGACATGCAATCCTGTTTCACGTTCTTCCGGATATGGATCCGGTTTATACCATTTCCATTATCCCTACAGGAATAGGAGCGGCAGGATATACCATGCCTCTTCCGGAAAATGATGAAATGTTTAACACAAAAGGAAAAATGCTTCAGGATATTACCACTCTTCTGGGAGGACGTGTGGCAGAGGAGATCATTTTCGGAGATATCACCACCGGCGCTTCCAATGACATCAAACGTGCCACCAGCACAGCGCGAGCTATGGTAATGCAGTACGGTATGTCTGATAAGATGGGACTGATCGCCTATGGAGACGAGGGCGACGAGGTATTTATCGGAAGAGATCTTGCACATACAAGAAGCTACAGCGAAGAGGTTGCCAAGGAAATTGACCAGGAGATCCATGATATCATTGATGGATGCCATCAGCGCGCAAAGGAGATCATTCTCCAGCATCAGGATGTCCTGCATAAGTGTGCAGCTCTTCTTTTAGAGAAGGAAAAGGTACAGCGAGACGAGTTTGAGGCACTTTTTACAGAGTGAGTTTTGTAAGTTTAAAATAGACATGTACAATATAACCAAAAACAAATATGCATTTTTGTGAACTTTGTGCACACTTATTTGTTGACTCATGATATTATATATATCGTAAAAACCCCCCAATACATTATATAGTTTTTGCTACACCCCATAAGAAGAAATACCTTCTCCAAAAAAGCCAGCCTATCCCGCTGGCTTTTTTACTGTCTAAAAACAGGGCTTTTTATTGTAACTTTGTTAAAATTAAGATAGAATAAACATATGCTTAAACTAAAGGGGAACGAGTTATGAGGCTTGAAAAAGAGGATGTAATGAAAAAAATGCAGTATATTCTTAATATGCGTGCAGTGTTGAATAAAGATGCTTTTTTCAGTGACGGAACAAAATATTACAGGAATCCGTCAGAGCCGGAGGCAGGAGAAAATGTAATGATCAGCTTTCGGACACAGAAGAATAATGTAGATTCTGTATATCTTGTATCAGAAGGTGTGAAATACAAGATGAAAGTATACAAAACGCTGAAGGGTTTTGATTATCATGGTGTAAAGATTACCATGCCGGATAAAATCTTCCGATATTATTTTGAGATTCATTATGGATGGATCACCTGTTACTATAACAGTATGGGAGTCAGTACGGAAATCCAGGAAAGAGACAATTTTGAGATTTACCCGGGATACCATACGCCGGATTGGGCAAAAGGAGCTGTTATGTATCAGATTTACGTAGACAGATTTTGCAATGGAGATCCGGATAATGATGTGCAGACCGGAGAATATTCTTATCTGGGAGAGCATTGCCAGCGCGTAGAAGCCTGGGGAAAGATACCGGCAGTGATGGGCGTCAGAGAGTTTTATGGAGGTGATCTGCAGGGCATCATCGACAAGCTGGATTATTTGGAAGAGCTGGGGGTTGAAGTAGTGTATCTGAATCCTATTTTTGTGTCCCCAAGCAACCATAAATATGATTGTCAGGATTATGATTATGTAGATCCTCATCTGGGAAAAATCGTAAATGACGGTGATGAGCTTTTGAATCCGGGGGACAGAGATAATTCGCATGCAGGAAAATATATCCGACGTGTAACAGAAAAAGAAAATCTGGAAGCCAGCAACAGATTGTTCATGAAACTGGTAGAGGAACTGCACAAAAGAGGTATGAAGGTGATCCTGGATGGTGTGTTTAATCACTGCGGATCTTTTAATAAATGGATGGACAGAGAGCGGATCTATGAAGGCCAGGAAGGATATGAACCAGGAGCATATATTTCTGCTGAAAGTCCCTATCGGTCTTTTTTTTATTTTCATGATGAAAATGCGTGGCCTTATAATAATTCCTATGACGGCTGGTGGACTCATGAAACTTTGCCAAAATTGAATTATGAAGGTTCCAGAAAGCTTTATGATCATATTTTAAAAGTGGCTGAGAAATGGGTATCACCGCCTTTTAATGCTGATGGGTGGAGACTGGATGTGGCTGCAGATCTGGGGTTCAGCAACGAATTTAATCATCGTTTCTGGAAGGATTTTCGAAAAGTAGTCAAGGCGGCTAATCCGGATGCCCTGATTCTTGCAGAGCACTATGGAAATCCGGAAGGATGGCTCCAGGGAGACGAGTGGGATTCTGTGATGAACTATGATGCTTTTATGGAGCCGGTGACCTGGTTTCTCACAGGTATGGAAAAACACAGTGATGAATACAGGGAAGATCTTTATGGAGACAGCAATGCTTTTATCGGTGCTATGATGCATCATATGCGTTCTCTTCATATGTCTGCACTTCATACGGCTATGAACGAACTTTCTAATCATGATCATTCCCGTTTCCTTACACGTACAAACCGGAGAGTAGGAAGAATTTCCTATGCAGGTCCGGAGGCAGCATCTCAGAATATTAACAAAGCAGTTATGAGAGAGGCCGTGGCAATCCAGATGACCTGGCCCGGAGCGCCTACCATTTATTATGGAGACGAAGCGGGAGTATGTGGATTTACAGATCCGGATAACCGAAGAACGTATCCCTGGGGAACCGAAGACCAGGAGCTGATTCTTTTTCATAAAAAAATGATTGCCCTGCATAAAAAATATCGGATTTTAAGAACAGGATCTTTAAAATTTCTCTGGAATGATTATCAGGGACTTTGTTATGGAAGATTTTCTCATACAGAGCAGATTATTGTGGTCATCAATAATCGCGACGAAGGAAGAGAAGTGATGCTGGATATCTGGCAGACAGGGATTACCAGATTGGAAGAATCTGTGATCACCAGGCTGATGCTGTCCAGCCAGGATGGTTTCATAGACAAAGAAGAACAGATCATTGCACGGGCCGGATCCCTCAATTTGTATCTGCCGGCAAGAAGTGCGACGATTCTTCATCATAAAGATGTTCTGTAGGAATGCTCTGCGTCTGTAAGGGTACCATTTTATTTATAAGTAAATTTTCTGAAATTTCGTCTTGACAGTCTTTTCATGGTATGTTACGATATCAATACTTTCACATGGTAGAGTGATTACGTGATAACATGAAAGAGCAAATAAGGGCAAGGGAGATTTACATTATGAAAAAAAAAATAGTTGCAGTAATGATGACAGCACTTATGGCGATGGGGATGATGACAGCAGTCAGTGTACAGGCAGGAGTAAAAGATAAGACTCTGATCGTAGGTTTTGATGCAGAGTATCCGCCATACGGATATATGGATGAGAACGGAGAATATACAGGCTTTGATCTGGAACTTGCTCAGGCAGTCTGTGATATAGAAGGATGGGAACTGGAGAAGAAGCCTATCAACTGGGATTCTAAGGATATGGAATTGAATTCCGGTTCTATAGACTGTATATGGAATGGATTTACTATGAATGGAAGGGAAGAAGAATATACTTTTTCTGTTCCTTATGTAGATAACAGTCAGGTGATCGTTGTAGCAGAAGATTCAGGCATTGAAAAACTTACAGATCTGGCAGGCAGGACTGTAGGTGTGCAGGCGGCTTCTGCAGCGCTGGATGTGCTTCAGAGTGAAGAGGAGGGTGGTCAGAAGAAACTGGCAGATACCTTCGCAGCATTAAATGAATTTGCTGATTACAATACAGCATTTACAGAGCTTCAGGCAGGAGCCCTGGATGCCTTGGCAATTGACGTAGGTGTTGCCAAATATCAGATCAAATCCAGAGGAGAAGGATTTGTAATGCTGGATGAAAGTCTGAATACAGAACAGTATGCTATTGGATTTAAGAAAGGCAACGATGAGCTTTGTGATATCGTTAATGCAGACCTTCAGAAGCTTGCTGATGACGGAACTGTTCAGGAACTGGCTGAAAAGTATGAGATTGCTGATATGGTAAGTCTTGGAGCAGCTGAAGAAACTGATACAGAAGAGCCTGCAGAATAAGTATATTTCGGGCAGAGAAGCTTCAGCTGTCTGAGATATAACTGAATAGAGAATGGAGACAAAATAGGTTGCTGTGCAGGTTGATGGTCAACTGGTGCAGCAACCTTATTTGTGACAAAGATATCTTATAAAATTTATTATGATCACGGAGGAAAGAATATGAGTTTTCAGGTGATGCTGGAACAGCTTACCATAGGTTTTGGATCAACGTTGATGATCTTCTGCCTGACACTTTTGTTTTCCCTTCCTTTGGGACTTGTAGTGTACTTTGGAAGAGTGTGCAGATTTAAACCGTTAAGTCTTTTGGTAAAATGCTATATTTCCATTATGAGAGGTACGCCTCTGATGCTGCAGCTTCTGTTGTGGTATTTTGGTCCTTTTTATTTGTGGGGGATGAATATTGGCGGATATAAATTTACCGCCATCATTCTGGGATGTTCTTTAAATTATGCGGCTTATTTTGCAGAAATCTACCGTTCCGGCATTGAGTCTATTCCAGCCGGACAGTATGAAGCAGCACAGCTTCTTGGATATAACAGACAGCAGACATTTTTTAAGATTGTTCTTCCGCAGATGGTGAAGATTGTTCTTCCGTCTGTAACAAATGAGGTGATCACCCTGGTAAAGGATACGTCCCTTGTTTACTCTGTATCTTATATTGAGATGTTTGCAAGAGCAAAACAGATCGCGGCTGCAGAGACAACAGTTATGCCTTTTATGATCGCAGGTGTATTTTATTATATCTTTAATTTTGTGGTTGCCTGGATCATGGAATGGTTTGAGAAAAAAATGAATTATTATCATTAGGAGGAGCGAAATGAATCTTCTGGAAATGAAAAATATAAAAAAAGAATTTAACGGACTGAAAGTCCTGAAAGATATTTCCCTTCATGTAAAGGAAGGAGAGATCGTTTCTATTATCGGACCTTCTGGTTCCGGAAAATCCACTCTATTAAGATGTGCCACTATGCTGACGGATATTGACAGCGGTGAGATCACTTATATGGGAAAAAAGACTGTCTGGATGGAAAATGGAAAACCAGTTACTCCGCCAAAAAAGGAACTGAAAGAAATCCGTTCCTGCTTTGGACTTGTTTTTCAGAATTTCAACCTGTTTCCGCATTATTCTGTCATGAAAAATATTACAGATGCGCCAATCCATGTGCAGAAACGAGAGAAAACGGAAGTTTATCAGGAAGCCAGGGAACTTCTGGCTAAAATGGGTCTTTCCGATAAGGAAGATGCCTATCCCTGTCAGCTTTCCGGCGGTCAGTGTCAGAGAGTTGCCATTGCCAGGGCTCTGGCTCTGAATCCAAAGATCCTTTTCTTTGATGAACCTACATCAGCACTGGACCCGGAACTGACCGGAGAGGTGCTGCGGGTCATCCGCTCCCTTGCAGATCTGCATATTACTATGGTGATCGTTACCCATGAGATGAATTTTGCCAGAGAGATTTCTGATCGGATCATCTTTATGGATCAGGGAGTGATCGCGGTGGAAGGAACTCCGGAACAGGTATTTTCTTCTGATAACAGCCGTATGAAGGAATTCCTGGGTAAATTCCATCAGGGAGCATAAGAAAAGAGGTTGCTTTTAAATCAGGGATGTTATATAATTTTCTTCGTATGATATGACTGTATGAATAAAGAATAAACAGTGTTTTTTCTGAAATGGACAGTCACGGCAGGAATCTTTCAAATGATAGGAGATACGGAATGAGTACAGACAGATATGTAAGTCCGCTCTCAGAGCGCTATGCAAGTAAGGAAATGCAGTATATTTTCTCACCGGATATGAAATTCCGCACATGGAGAAGATTATGGATCGCCCTTGCAGAGACAGAAAAGGAACTTGGACTGAATATTACGCAGGAGCAGATCGATGAGCTGAAAAGCCACGCAGACGATATTAACTATGATGTAGCAAAGGAAAGAGAACGTCAGGTACGCCATGACGTTATGTCTCATGTGTACGCGTACGGTGTGCAGTGTCCGAAAGCAAAGGGAATCATCCATCTGGGGGCAACCTCATGCTATGTAGGCGATAATACAGATATCATTGTGATGGCAGAGGCTTTGAAGTTAGTTCGTAAGAAACTGGTCAATGTGATCGCGGAACTGTCAAAATTTGCTGATAAATATAAAGACCAGCCAACACTGGCATTTACTCATTTCCAGCCGGCGCAGCCAACGACGGTAGGAAAAAGAGCAACACTCTGGACACAGGAGTTTCTGATGGATCTGGAGGATCTGGAATATGTATTAGGCACACTGAAGCTTCTGGGCTCCAAAGGTACAACAGGAACACAGGCAAGCTTTCTTGAACTGTTTGACGGAGATCAGGAAACTATTGACAAGATCGATCCGATGATCGCTGAAAAAATGGGCTTTGAGAATTGTTATCCGGTATCCGGACAGACCTATTCCCGTAAGGTGGATACAAGGGTTCTGAATATTCTTGCAGGAATTGCGGCAAGCGCCCATAAGATGTCTAACGATATCCGTCTTCTTCAGCATCTGAAGGAAGTAGAGGAGCCTTTTGAAAAATCTCAGATCGGTTCTTCTGCAATGGCTTATAAGAGAAACCCTATGAGAAGTGAACGTATTGCTTCTCTGTCAAGATATGTGATGATCGATGCTCTGAATCCGGCTATCACATCTGCGACCCAGTGGTTTGAGAGAACTCTGGATGACTCTGCAAATAAGAGACTCAGTGTTCCGGAAGGCTTCCTTGCCATTGACGGAATCCTGGATCTTTGCCTGAATGTAGTGGACGGACTGGTTGTTTATCCTAAGGTAATCGAAAAACGTCTTCGTTCTGAACTTCCGTTTATGGCAACAGAGAATATCATGATGGATGCGGTTAAGGCAGGCGGAGACCGTCAGGAACTTCACGAGCGTATCCGTGAACTTTCCATGGAAGCAGGACGTACAGTAAAGGTAGAAGGAAAGGATAATAATCTTCTGGAACTGATTGCAGCAGATCCGGCCTTTAACCTGACTCTGGAGGAACTGGAAAAGACAATGGAGCCGTCCAGATATGTGGGAAGAGCCAAAGTGCAGACAGAGGTATTTCTGGCAAAAACTGTACAGCCGGTTCTTGACGCTCATAAGGAGCTTCTTGGAGTAACAGCAGAAATCAATGTATAAATTATAGTAACTATTCAGGTACTGAACAGTTAAGATCAATAAACGACACGAGGAGGAAATAGTGTTATGATCAAAGCAGTAGTTGGAGCAAACTGGGGAGATGAGGGCAAAGG
>Kit_p2__coassemble_467_pt1 | contig 43280 bp, 35 predicted proteins | sample Kit_p2__metabat2_low_PE_055 | metagenome-assembled genome bin Kit_p2
CTGCGGCCTCCTGGTCCCAAACCAGGCGCTCTAGCCAAACTGAGCCACACCCCGTAAACGGTATTTAATTTTCCGCGTTCGCTTGACGCAAGACATATTATATTATAGGCCTTTGCAAAAGTCAACACCTTTTTTTAAATTTTTTTATTTTTTTTTATTTATTCAAAAACCGCGAAAAAAAGCTCTTTTTCTACCTCCTTTCTGTATTTTCTTTTACAGAAGTTCATACACTATGCTATAATATTTCCGATTACATCGTATATATACGAGAAAGAGAGGAAAATAATGGAAAAACAAATTATTCAAGTCGAAGATAAGGTACCTGTAAAGCTTTTGATTCCTTTAAGCATCCAGCACATGTTTGCCATGTTCGGAGCCTCTGTTCTGGTTCCCTTTATGTTTGGCATCAATCCTGCCATTGTGCTTCTTATGAATGGTATCGGAACACTTCTGTTTATTCTTATTACAAAAGGAAAGGCACCTGCCTATCTGGGATCCAGTTTTGCGTTTCTATCCCCGGGTCTTCTGGTTGCATCAAAATTTGGTTATGAATATGCGCTGGGCGGTTTTGTAGTACTTGGCATTGCCGGTATGGGCGTAGCTCTGATCATCCGCAAATGCGGAACAAACTGGATCGACATTGTACTGCCTACCGCAGCAATGGGACCTGTCGTTGCCCTCATCGGTCTGGAGCTTGCCGGAAGCGCAGCCAGCACTGCAGGGCTTTTAGATGAAACGGTAGACATGAAAAATGTAGTTGTCTTTCTGGTAACTCTCGGTGTGGCCGTATTCGGTCAGATTCTGTTTCGGGGCTTTCTTTCTGTTATCCCCATTCTGATCGCTATCATCGCCGGATATGCTGCTGCAGGCTTCTGCGGTATTCTGGATTTTCAGGCAGTAAGAGAAGCTTCTTTTTTTGCCCTGCCCAACTTCCAGACTCCACGTTTTCATGTTGAAGCAATCCTCACCATACTTCCGGCACTGCTTCTGGTAACCTCCGAGCATATCGGACATCAGATTGTAACCGGAAAGATTGTCGGTAAGGACCTTCTGAAAGAACCCGGCCTGCATCGTTCTCTTTTTGCCGATTTCTTCTCCACTACTCTCTCCGGTCTGGTAGGCTCCGTTCCTACTACTACTTACGGAGAAAACATTGGAGTTATGGCAATGACAAAGGTTTACAGTGTACAGGTAATCGGCGGCGCTGCTGTTCTTTCAATCTGCTGTTCCTTTATGGGCAAGCTTGCTGCTCTGATCAATACCATTCCCGGACCTGTGATCGGGGGAATTTCTTTCTTATTATATGGTATGATTGGAACTTCCGGTCTGAGAATGCTGGTAGACAATCATGTTGACTATGGTAAATCCCGTAATCTTGCACTGACTTCTGTGGTATTTATTGTAGGTCTTTCCGGTATCGCACTGAATCTTGGAAATGTGAAGCTTACCGGAATGGTTCTGGCATGTGTGGTTGCCATGATCCTTAGCCTTGTATTTTATGTGCTTGATAAACTTCATCTTACAAACGATCAATAAATAGTTTTTAAGGCGGTAATTTTATGAGTTCATTCACTGCAAAAGTAAAGAAAAAATTAAAAAACGGCACCTGGTATCCTTTTTACAACACTTTTTACGAAAAAATACCTGTTGATAAAAAAGAAATCCTTATCATTTCCAGAAGCGGGCTGTCTCTGGAAAGTAATATCCTGGCTATTTTAAAGGAGCTTTCCTCCACGGAATATCAGGGATTCCGCAAAATACTGGCAGTACAGAAGGATAAAAAAGAACAGATCCAAAAGAAGCTGGAACGATACGGAATTAAGATAGACAGCTTTGTCCATACCTCAATGCCATCTTATTATTATCATCTGGCAAAAGCAGGCTGGCTAATCAATGACACTACCTTTCCAGGACGCTATATAAAAAAAGAAGGGCAGACCATACTGAACGTATGGCACGGAACACCTCTGAAAAGAATGGCTCAGGATAACGAAGAAGAACGTTATGATGCAGGAAATGTCATGCGAAATCTTCTTCAGTCAGACTATCTGGTGTTCCCTAACCTGTATATGGAAGAAAAAATGGATGGAGCCACAAATCTGACAGAGCTTTATCAGGGAACCATCCTCCACGAAGGATATCCCCGAAACTGTATTTTCTTCCATCCGGAAAAAGGTGCCCTGCTAAAGGAGAAACTGGGCTATTCCGGTATTCAGTTAAGCGTTTATATGCCTACTTTCCGTGGAAAGACTGATGCTGTGGAAAAAGACTCCTACGTTGCTCTTGTTAAGGATTATCTAAGCCGTATCGATCAGCAGCTGACCGACCGGCAGATTCTTCTGGTAAAGCTCCATCCACTTGTTCAGAGCCAGCTGGATACGGATTCCTATCAGCATATCCGTCCTTTCCCAGCAGAATATGACACTTATGAAATCCTGAATGCCTGTGATGTACTGATCACTGATTATTCCAGTGTTATGTATGACTTTGCTGTTACCGGCAGAAGGATCCTGCTGTTTGCCTATGATATGGAAGATTACCAGGGACATCGCGGAATGTACGAAGATATTTCTGCCTATCCATTCCCAATCGTACGTACTCCGGAAGAGCTTACTGCCGAACTAAAAAAAGACTCCGGACATCCGGACGATGATTTTCTCCGGAAATACGCCACATTTGAACAGGCAAATGCCACCAGGAACATCTGCCGCCATGTACTTTTAGGAGAAAAAAGCTGTCAGGAAAGCACCATGCCCGGAACCAGAAAGAAAAAAGTCCTTCTGTATGCAGGAAGTCTTCAGCCTAATGGGATCACAACTGCTTTTTACAGTCTGGTACGTAATCTGGATCCTGAGAAATGTGACTACTATATTTCATACCGTTCTATTTCTCTCAAGGAGGATCCGAAACGACTCCAGAGCGTCCCGAAAGGCTATCATTTCTATCCTCTGGCAACAGAAATGAATCTTGATGTGATAACTGCCATCGCACAGCTTATTTACCTAAAATTCGGCATCACTGCCTTTGGAATCGGAAAACGTCTGGATAAAGCTTATCAGAGAGAATGGAAAAAACATTTCGGCTGTGTTTCCTTTGACCACGTAGTACACTACGACGGCTATGAGAATTATATGATTGCTCTTCTGGAAAAGGCACCCTGTACCCGTACTATCTGGGCACATAATGATATGGAAAAATGGGTCGCTGAAAAACATAATCCCAGCTTTTACCTTCTGCAAAAAGCGTATGCATCTTATGACCATGTAGTTCCCGTAGGAGAAGATGTCCGCGCCTCTGCCGACCATATCGGAGGCCATCCGGAAAAAGTACGTGTTATTTCCAATATCATGGACTACAAAAGGATCCAAAATCTTGGGCAGCTTCCTGTTGCCTTTGATCCGGAAACGGAATCCACTGTTCCCTTAAACAGACTTATGGAGATTCTTGAAGGTAATGACCTGAAATTCATCAATGTGGGGCGTTTTTCTTCTGAAAAAGGGCATGAGCGTCTGATCCGGGCTTTTACACGGTTCTGGAAAGAACATCCGGATACCTGGCTGATCATTATGGGAAGCCGCGGAGATCTCTACGAACATACCTGTGAACTTGCAAGATCAGCAGAAAGCAGCAGCCATATTATCCTGATTAAATACATGAGCAATCCCATGCCTGTGGTCAAATCCTGTGACCTTTTTCTTCTGTCCTCCTTCTATGAGGGACAGGTTCTGGTGGTTCCCGAAGCAGATATTCTGGGAGTCCCTGCAGCTGCCTGTGACGTGAACGGAGCAAGAGCCTTTATCCAGAAATACGGCGGCACCCTTCTGCCAAACAGCGAAGACGGACTGGTACAGGGAATGGAAATGTTCCTTCGTGGAGAAATCCATACTATGAATGTAGATTATGAAAAAAGAAATCAGGAAATACTGCAGAAATGCGAAGAACTTTTTCAGGAATAATACAAGGAGGATCTTATTATGAATTCCTATAATCAGAAATTTATTTCTGAATATCCCCTTGAGGTTTACCCTACCGGAGAGATTGCCGGTTTTCCTGTCAGTCCGGGAATGTTTGATCTGAACGGTGCCACACCGCTTCAAAATGGAGTAAATTTTACCATCCATACCTGCGGCGGAACCGCCTGCGAGCTTCTGCTGTTCCACAATGCGGAAGAAAAGCCCTTTGCTGTTCTTCCCTTTCCCGAAGCCTACAAGATCGGCGATGTATATTCCATGATCGTTTATGGTCTGGATATCCGGGATTTTGAATATGCCTACCGTGTGGACGGTCCCTGGGATCCGGACAAAGGACTTCTTTTTGACAAAAAAAACATCCTTCTGGATCCTTATGCCAAGGCTGTTTCCGGACAGAGAATCTGGGGAACTCATTGGGAACCTACCTACCATGCCCGGGTCGTAAAGGATGCCTTTAACTGGGGAGATATGCCTCAGTCACAAAAAGAACTCAGTGATCTTATTATTTACGAACTCCATGTAAGAGGATTTACACAACACAATTCCTCCGGTGTAAAAAACCGCGGAACCTTTGCCGGACTGATGGAAAAGATTCCTTATCTGAAAGAGCTTGGAGTCAATGCCGTTGAACTGATGCCTATCTTTGAGTTTGATGAGACAATGAACGCCCGGGAAGTAAACGGCAATCGTCTTCTGGAATACTGGGGCTATAACACAGTCAGCTTTTTTGCCCCCAATACCAGCTACACCTCTGTCAACGAATATAACCGTGAGGGAACGGAACTGAAGACCCTTATCAAAGCCCTTCATGACAATGGGATTGAAGTGATCCTGGATGTGGTATTTAACCATACTGCCGAGGGAAACGAACTTGGAAGAACCTTCTGCTTCAAAGGCTTTGACAATAACATTTACTACATGCTGACTCCTGACGGGAATTACTATAATTTCAGCGGCTGCGGAAACACACTGAACTGCAACCATCCGGTGGTCCAGCAGATGATCCTGGAATGCCTTCGATACTGGACTGTAAATTACCGGGTGGACGGGTTCCGTTTTGACCTGGCAAGTATCCTTGGCCGAAATGAGGATGGTTCTCCCATGAATAACCCTCCGCTTCTCCGCACACTTGCCTCCGACCCTCTTCTCCGTAATGTCAAACTGATCGCAGAGGCATGGGATGCCGGCGGCATGTATCAGGTCGGAAGCTTCCCTGCAAGCGGACGTTGGGCAGAATGGAACGGACGGTACCGGGATTCTCTCAGAGGCTTCCTGAAAGGCGACTGCTGGCAGTCCTGGGACGCTGCATGGAGTATTTCAGGCTCCGGAGATCTTTACGGCGGCTATTATGATAATCCTAAAGGGAATTATGCCGGTTATAATTCCTGTGTCAATTTCCTTACCTGTCACGACGGTTTTACCATGTATGATCTCTATGCCTATAATGACAAACATAATGAAATGAACGGCTGGGACAATACTGACGGCGCCAACGACAACCGCAGCTGGAACTGCGGTGCTGAAGGAGAAACTGATGATCCGGAAGTACTGAAGCTGCGTTACCGCATGATCCGCAATGCCTGCGCGGTTCTTCTGTGCAGCCGTGGTACTCCTATGTTCCTTGCCGGAGATGAATTCGGAAATACAAAATTCGGAAACAACAACAGCTACTGTCAGGATAATGAAGTATCCTGGCTGGACTGGAAACTTCTGGAAAAAAATAGAGATCTTTTTGAATTCTTCAAATTCATGATTGCCTATAGAAAAGAACATCTTGTGATACGCAAAAAACTGCCTAATGCTGTCTGCGGTATGGATCCGCTGCACACTCACAATACCAATGCAGAAGATGTTACAATCCCCAGGGATGCCCGCACCTTTACTGTCAGCTTTGCCGGCTATGATAAAGATAAGGGAAGCGACGATCTTGTCTGCATCTGCGTGAATACCTACTGGGAAGATGTGACAGTTACTCTCCCCGATCTCCACCAACGAGGTGCATGGTATTTAAGTGTCAATACCTATGGCGACGGCCAGGGAAGGTATTTCTATCCCCAGGGGCAGGAAACCAGAATTACAGGTCAATTTGTCATGCGTCCAAGAACTGTCTGTATTTTTACAGGAAGATCCTATTAAAAGAAAACAAAGCGGAGCAAGTCCTTCAAAAATTGAAAGACTTGCTCCGCTTTAATTTCTTCTTATTTTGTTTACCAGATTTTTGAATCAACTGCTGCTCTTTCGATCTCCAGACCTTTCATATATCTTTCCATAAATACATTAAAGCCTTCTACTCCTGCCGGATTCGGATCCAGAGTGCTGCCTTCGTTTCCTGCAAATACCTTGTTATCCAGGTAGTCTTCCAGTGCTTCTCCCTCTTCTTTATTAATCAGATAGGAAGCCAGAAGTGCAATACCCCATGCGCCGCCTTCACCTGCAGTCTCCATTACGGAAACCGGAGCGTTTACTGCATCGGCAAGGATCTGCTGTCCTACGCCTTTTGTCTTAAAGAGTCCGCCGTGTCCCAGAAGTCTGTCAATCTTTACCTGTTCTTTTTCCAGAAGAAGGTTCAGCCCCACTCTCATAGCGCCAAGGCAGGTATACAGATTGGTTCTCATAAAGTTTGCAAGAGTAAATCTGCTCTCTGGAGAACGTACAAAGAGAGGACGTCCTTCTTCAAAGCCAGTCATATGCTCTCCGGAGAAATAGCAGTAAGACAGAAGTCCGCCGCAGTCTGCATCACCTTCCATAGCTTTGTTGTAAAGGGTTCCGAAAAGCTTGTTCATATCTACTTCCATTCCCATTGCCTCTGCAAATTCCTTAAATACATTCACCCATGCATTCAGGTCAGAAGTACAGTTATTGGAATGAGCCATAGCAACCAGATCGCCTGCCGGAGTGGTAACCATATCGATTTCTTTATATGGTCTGGACAGCTCTTTTTCCAGAACGATCATGGCAAATACAGAAGTACCGGCAGAGACATTACCTGTTCTCTGTCTTACGCTGTTTGTTGCCACCATTCCGGTTCCTGCATCGCCTTCCGGAGGACACATAGGAATACCTGCCTGAAGTTTTCCGGACGGATCAAGAAGTTTTGCTCCTGCCTCTGTAAGAATTCCAGCTGCTTCTCCTGCAACTTTAACTTCCGGCATGATGTCGCGAAGTTTCCACGGGAATCCATAAGGCTCCACAAGCTTATCAAACTTCTGTACCATTTCTTCGTTGTAATCTTTTGTTTCCGGATCAACAGGGAACATACCTGCCGCATCGCCGATACCCTGGATACGTTTGCCTGTCAGCTGCCAGTGTACATATGCTTCCAGAGTACACATAAAATCAATATCCTTCACATGCTCTTCTTTGTTCAGGATTGCCTGATAAAGATGGGCAATACTCCATCTCTGAGGGATATTATACTGGAACAGTTCCATCAGTTCCTCAGAAGCCTGTGCAGTGATATTATTTCTCCAGGTACGGAAAGGAACCAGAAGCTCTCCTTCTTTATTAAACGGCATATAGCCATGCATCATGGCGCTGACTCCAAGAGCACCTACACTTGTCAGTTCTACGCCGTATTTCTCCTTTACATCCTCTGCAAGAGCCTTGTAGCTGCCCTGGAGACCTGCCTGGATATCATCCAGATGATAAGTCCAGATCCCATCTTCCAGACGGTTTTCCCAGTCATAGCTTCCAGATGCGATCGGAGCATTTTCTGCATCCACAAGAACAGCCTTGATCCGGGTAGAACCAAATTCGATACCCAGAGCTGTCTTGTTATTTAAGATCATTTCTTTTGTTTCATTTACACCCATTGTAAATCCTCCCGGTTTTTAATCATATCATGTTTTTATTATAATATCCTTCCGGTGAAACATCAATCTTTATCTTTCTTTTTCATTTTTTGCGTCGGTTATTTTTTCTTTTTCGCAGACGCCAATACAGACTGGATCACAATAAAGAAGCACAGAAGGGCAGAAAGAACAATTCTTACCCACCAGCTGGAAAGTGAGCCCTGTGCAGTGATCAGACTGGAAATCGTGCCTTTGATCAGAACGCCAAACATAGTTCCAATAGGAGTTCCCACACCACCGGAAAGAAGGGTTCCGCCGATAACTGCCGAGGAGATAGCGTCCATTTCAAGTCCTTTGGCCTGCTCTACGAATCCGGCACAGCTGTTCAGACAGAACAGAAAACCGCCAAGACCTGCAAGAAATCCATTCAGTACATATGCCTTAAACATAGTTTTCTTTACATCCAGCCCCATCATCAGGGCACTTTGTTTATTTCCGCCGATAGCATAGAGCTTACGTCCGAATTTACGGTATTTCAAAAGGATCGCACAGAGGAGCACTACGATCAGAGCGATCACAACTGTAGGAGGTATGTAAGCCGGGATAAATTTTCCTTTTTTATTTGTAGAACCAAAAGGCATATAGAAACGATAGTTTGCCCATTTCAAAAACAGTTTGTTTTTAATGGCGATCATATCTGTGCTGATGATCGCCGTCAGACCACGGCCAAAAAACATACCTGCCAGGGTTACAATAAATGGCTGGATTCCCATATAAGTTACCAGATATCCCTGAACGATACCAAAAAGAAGTCCGATTCCAAGTGCCGCCAGTACTGCCACATAAGCGCTTGCACCTTTATTTTCCATCAAATCTGCCATTACCATACATACAAGTGCCGTAACGGAACCAACGGAAATATCAATTCCTCCTGTGATCATTACAATAGTAAGTCCACATGCAATAACAAGAAGTCCTGCATTTGATACAAACAGATTCAAAAACATCTGTGGTTTCGCAAAGCCTTTATCTGCAAAAATCACCATACCTGCTGCATACATAACAAAGAATAATACAATGGTGATTAGCAGAAGGAAGCCTGTACTTGTCATTTTCTTTTTCTGTTTCATGCTTTCTGCCCTCCTTCTGCTACTGTACCGGAAGCTTTTTTGTTTTTCAGTCCGGCAATAAATTTCTTAAATACTTCACTTTGAAGTGTTACGATAATAATAACAACGATTGCCTTATATACAGGAAGCTGGTCAGCTTTTACATTCATCGCATAAAGAGTTGTGGTAAGAGCCTGAATCGTATAGGCGCCGATCACAGAACCTACCAGGCTGAATTTACCGCCTCCAAGGAAGTTGCCACCAAGAGCAACTGCCAGAATAGCGTCCATTTCCAAATTCAGACCAATGTTATTTGCATCTGCAGAATAAATTCGGCTGGATGCAACGATTCCTGCAATACCTGCCAGAACGCCGCAGATCACATAGGTCAGAAATTTGATCATCGTGGAATTTAAGCCAACCAGACGGGCTGCCTTGCCGTTAATACCAACACTTTCAATATAAAGTCCAAGAGCTGTCTTTTTCAGGATCAGCGCAACGATCACAACTGTAACAATGGCAAAAAAGATTGGAGTAGGGATCGGGCATTTACCGATATAGCCACCTGCCATTTTGTAGGAATCCACACGTATATAAGTAATCTGTCCGTTTGTAACAAGCTGTGCAATCCCTCGTCCTGCCGTATAAAGGATCAAAGTAGCAACCATCGGCTGAATATGCAGCTTTGCCACCAGAAATCCGTTAAATGCCCCGCATAATGCAGCTGCCAGAAGCGCTGCCAGCACTGCGAGGATAAGAGGATTCTGATATTCCGTAACGGAAGTCTGTCCACCGGAAAGAATCTGACAGCCTACAGCAGCTGCCACTGCCATCACCGCACCTACACTGATATCCTGTCCGCCGGAAGCTGCTGTTACCAGAGTCATTCCTACTGCAAGGATGACAAGTTCCGAAGCACGGTTTATAACGTCAATAATATATCCATAAAGGACACCGTTCCGAATAGATACATTAAAAAAGTCCGGTGTTTTTATCACATTGATCAGAAGCACGGCAATCAGACACACAATAGGGAGAAAAAGTCTTGCGCTTGTGATCTTTTTTAATCTGCTGTTATTCATTCTTATCGTCACCTCCTGCAATGGCCTTCATGATGCTGCTCTGGGACAGTTCGCTTTCCTCCAGTTCCCCTACCTTTTCACCGTCGCGGAGAACCGCCATACGGGAGCAGGTACGGATCATTTCCTCTACCTCAGAGGAAATAAAGGTCACTGCCATTCCCTCATCTGCAAGATCCAGCACTATTTTCTGGATTTCTGTCTTTGTACCGATGTCAATGCCTCTGGTAGGCTCGTCCAGGATCAGATACTCCGGATTTGTCAGAAGCCATCTTCCCAGGATCACCTTCTGCTGGTTTCCTCCGGAAAGACTCTTGATGGGAGTTTCACGGCTGGCTGTTTTTATCTGCAGCATATCAATATACTTATCTGCAGCCTCTTCCATTTCCTTACGGCTTAATGGATGGAACATGCCGCGCTTTGCCTGAAGTGCAATGATGATATTTTCTCTTACGGAAAGATCTGCAATAATACCTTCCGCCTTACGATCCTCAGGAAGATATGCCATACCAAGCTTCATGGCATCCAGAGGGCTGTTGATCTTCACTTCTTTGCCGTTTACCTTCAGCTTGCCGCTGTCGGCCTTGTCAGCTCCGTAAATGGCACGTACCAGCTCGGAACGTCCGGAACCAAGAAGTCCTGTAAGACCAATGACTTCACCTTTGTTAATCTTAATATTAAAGGGCTTAATAGTGCCTTTATGTCCGATTCCTTCTGCTTCAATGATCGGAGTGGCTTCTGCTGTCTTTTTGCCTTCATGAGCGCTCTTGATATCAGCCAGATCGTCAAAATCCTTACCCATCATCTTTGCTACCAGCATAACACGGGGCAGATCTTTTGTTTCGTATTCCCCTACCAGTTCACCGTTACGAAGAACAGTGATCCTGTCGCAGACTGCATAAACCTGTTCCAGGAAATGGGTAACAAAAATAATACCTACACCTTCGTCACGAAGTCTTCTCATCAGTACAAATAATTTTTCCACTTCATCATCATCCAGTGAAGAAGTAGGCTCATCCAGAATCAGCACCTGGCATTTCATATCTACCGCACGGGCAATAGCGATCATCTGCTGGATAGCCACCGAACATTCATCCAGCATCTGTGTGGGCGGTACATGAATGTTCAGGCTTTCCAAAAGTTTTTCTGACCGTTCATTCATTTCTTTCCAGTTTATCATTCCCAGCTTACGGGGTTCTCGTCCGATAAATAGATTTTCTGCCACTGTCAGGTTCGGACAAAGATTTACCTCCTGATATACTGTACTGATACCGTTTTCCTGTGCCTCCTGAGGAGAATGATTGATGATCTCTCCTGCCTTTCCATCCATATGGATGGTTCCACTCTCAAATTCATGCACACCGGTCAGAACCTTAATAAGTGTAGATTTTCCGGCTCCGTTTTCCCCCATCAACGCATGGATCTCACCTTTTCGTAAAGTAAAATCCACATGGGAAAGGGCACGGACACCGGTAAAATTTTTACTGATATCACGCATTTCCAGCACAACATTTTGTTCCATATTCTTTCCACCTGCTTTCCCTAAAAACTGTTTTTCCGCAAAAATGCTCTATAGCCTGCATTTTGGGCTGATTTTGAGCATAAAAGGAGCGTGGTCCACTGATCCGGGTTTTCCGAATTATGTACCACGCTCCGGATTCATTTTCTGTTACTCAGCTTTCACAAAAGCTCCTGCATATGTTAAAATCCTTTTTCAGGCTTTCATTAATATGCACGTCCGTCAATAATCTCCTGTGTGATCGGTGTGACCTCATAGTCCTGATCTTCAATAGTTACAGATGTCACAGTATCGTCAGATGCAAATGCAACTTCATCTACATATGCCTGTTTCTCAACTTCTTCTCCTGCTTCCAGTTTCTGGATAATTTCCTCTACACGAGGTCCGTGAAGCGGATTGCATTCTGTGTTCAGTGTGATCTTTCCTGCAAGTGTCTCAGTAAGACCTGCATTTGTAGTGTCAAAAGACATAACAAGAATCTGACCTTCTTCACCGCCTACTTCATAACCAGCAGCCTCAATGGCATCGATAGCGCCAAATGCCTCATTGTCATTCTCACAGTAAACAACATCAATATCGTCGCCGCTCTGTTTCAGGATAGACTCCATAACCTCCTGACCTTTTGCCTGAGTAAACTCACCGGACTGCTGTGCCAGTGTTGTCCAGTTCTCATGAGCCTCAACTGCCTCATCAAATCCCTCTGTACGTCCAATCTGTGCAGAAGCGCCGATAGTTCCCTGGATATCTACCAGATTGATTTCCTCATCACCGCGGCCTTTTGCTTCCAGATATGCATCCAGCCATGCCATGGCTTTCTGACCTTCCAGCTTGAAGTTTGAACCAACCCATGCAGTGTAAAGGCTGTCATCAGATACATCTACCATACGGTCAACGATGATAACCGGGATTCCTGCATCCTTTGCTTCCTGAAGAACTGTATCCCATCCGGTCTCTGTTACAGGAGCAAGTACGATATAGTCAACTTCCTGCTGAATGAAGTTACGGATCGCTGTAAGCTGATTTTCCTGTTTCTGCTGTGCATCGTCAAAGATCAGCTCATAGCCATTTTCTTCAGAGAAAGTTGATTTCATGGACTCGGTATTTGCTGTACGCCAGTCAGACTCTGCACCAACCTGTGAAAAACCAACTGTAATGGTGTCCTCTGCTGCGTAAACGCTTGCTGTGGAGCCTGCAAGTCCGGCTACCATTGCTGCTGTCATAACCGCTGCCATAATTTTTTTCTTCATGTTACATTTCCTCCCTTTACATTTTTGTTCGGTGTTTTTTAAGATGTTTCTATTATAACGAAAACAGAAAAAAACTCCATAGAATATTTTCGGAAAAATGTGTGGTCTTTTATCATTTTTTTGTTTTTGTTTGAGTAAATTAATTTTTTTATGATAAAAGTTAATTTTTTTATGACGGGAGTTTGATTTTTTCGCCAAGCCGTACTTCAACTGCCGTTCCTTTTCCTTCTTCCGACTCTATTTTCACTCCATAGTCTTCTCCATAATATAGACGAAGACGTTCTGCAACTGCTGCCAGACCAAAACCGGCTCTTTCTCCCGTACGGATCGCTTCCTGAATTTCATAGAGACGTTCCGATGTCATTCCCTGCCCGTTATCCGTTACCCGCAGAATCAAATCATCCCCTTCTCTTTCACCCTCGATCAGAATCTTTCCTCCGCCTCTTTTATTCTTTATCCCATGATAAAGGGCATTTTCTGCAAGGGGCTGAAGAGTCAGTTTAGGAACCATCATTCCATTGAATTCCTCCGGTATATGAATCTCAAATTCCAGAATATCCCGATATCTGGACTTCTGGATTTCCAGGTAACTGATAGTGTGGCGTTTTTCTTCCGAAAGGGGAATCACATCTTTCCCTTTGGAAAGAGATGTCCGGAAAAAAACTGAAAGGCTGGATATCATATCTACAGCGTCATCAGATTGTCCGCCTTCAATCAGCCAGATAATTGTATCCAGAGTATTATAAAGAAAATGAGGGTTGATCTGTGCCTGCAAAAGCTGGAGCTGAGTAAGATGCTGCATCTCTTCTTCCTTTTTTACATTTTCCAGAAGATGCTGTATCTTTTCTGCCATTCTCCGGATCCCTGCATCCAGTTCTTCAATTTCCATACTGTCTGCCCTGATTTCAGAAATCTCAAAATTTCCTCTTCCCACTTCTTTTACATTGCCAAGTATCTCCGTCACAGGCCTGGTAATGCTTCGTGAAAATCGAAAAGAACGGCGCAGAAGAATTATGATCGTCACAAAAAAAAGCAGCGCAATCCCACTTACAAGTATATATACTCTTTTTGTCATGATGGATTCCATATGCACCAGATACATGGATTCATTGTAAATAAAATTCTGCATTTCTTCCATGATGAGACCTGTTAGGATCCGTATGTTGTTGTCCATGAAAGTCATTCTCTGACCATAAGATTTAATTTCTGTAAGCTGCTGCATCCTATTTGCAAGATTTTCCAGATATGCCTCCAAATGCTTGATATTTTTGCGGCTTTCTCCGTTAAAAGCATTTGCCTGAAGCTTTGAAAGGGTATCTTCTGCCTCTTCTACCATTTTCATTACTTCCGGAAGGTAACTGTTTTCTTTAGATCCTATGGCAATGTAATACATTTCCAGATCAATATCATCTTTAAAATGAAGATTAAATTCACTGCTTACTGCCAGATTCTCCGAAAGTCTGTCATATTTTGACACATACTGGGATACAATGATCATAAGTACAACCATCAGAACTGTCATAGGAAGCAACGTATTTATAAGAATCTTTTTTATCTTTGTTTCCAGACTGATCTGTTTCATCTCTTCCCCTCCCCTGCCTTTCGGTATTCACTGGGAGTCATTCCCTGGGTTTTCTTAAAAAGATAACTGAAATAATGGGCGTCCTTATATCCTACTTTTGACGCAATCTCACTGGAACGCTTATCTGTGCACCTGAGAAGTTCTCTGGCATGACGCATGCGCAGAGAAGTAAGATACTCAATAAAAGTCTGCCCCTTATTCTGGCTGAACAATGCGCTGAAATGATTGGCGCTGATATTTGCCACCTGTGCCGCTGTATTCAGGGAAAGAGTTTCTTCCATGTAATGTGTATCTATATATTCAATAGCTGCCTTCAGGATACTGCGGTTTTTGTTTCCGGAATTCTCATCACGAAGCATAACAGCTTTTTTTATGATCTCTTCTGCATATTTTACCGCCCTTTCCATAGAGCGGGCTCTTTCTTCCAGCACCTCTTCTGTATCATGATTTTCCAGATCCCCGGCTTCACAGCCCAGTTTTTTCAAAAATCCAAGAACTGAGAATCTGACATTTAATATCACATAATTACGAAACACAAAGGATTCCATTGCTTCATGACCGATAGCCTGAAAATAGTCTCGAACAAAATCTTCCGTTTCGTCCAGAAGACCGCTTCCAAGAAAACGTTCCAGAATTGCAGGATTCAATACATTAATATCAATTTTTTTAAGATAGCGGCTGTCATTCTTTTGTATTTTTTCTTCCTGTTCCAATTCTTCATAGTACAAAATATTTCCATCATACAGATACCTGCGGGAAAAAGCCTTTGCCGCCGCATGATAACTAAGTTTCATACTGCTCAGGCGTTCTACAGGCTGTCCCACAGCAAGAAACCAGTCATGCCCGCATCCGCCGCTTCCCAGTGTTTCCCTGATAAATGCCGCACACTTCTCTGCGTTTTCTCCTGGTCTGCTCCTCTGCTCCTTTACAAGAACACCATAGCTGAAGGCATTGTTTCTGAACAGCATGGAATAAGGATTATCTACAAAAAAAGCTTCCATTTTTTCACGATTCTGAGCCTCCCATTCCGAATACTCCTCGGAGGCTCCCGGAACACCTCTTCCTGCATCCATTGTAAAAAGCAGGATGTTATAGACTTCCGCAACAATATCCAGTCCCAGCTGATCTGCCTTTTTATATATTTCCCCTGTATCCATGCTTCCGCTGATCAATGCCTCAAAGAAATCCCTGCTGCTGTTTCTTTCATACTCCTGGATTTCTCTGCGGAACTGCTCATAGTATTCCCTTTGCCCCTTTTCCTGTTCCCACCGATTTCTGATCTCTGTAAGTCTTTCCAGAAAAGCGTTTTTTGTAATGGGCTTCAAAAGATAATCCTCGACGCCTATTCCAATAGCCTGCTTTGCATAATTAAAATCATCATAGCCACTAAGAATCACGATCTTCATTCCCGGAAAGTCTTTTCTGACCATTTTACTTAATGTCAGACCGTCCATAAAAGGCATTTTTATATCTGTAATAAGAAGATCCGGCTTCAGCTTACGAATCATAGGAAGAGCCACTTCCCCGTCCGGAGCCTCACCTACAAGTTCATATCCATACTGTTCCCAGGGTATCATTTTTTTGATATTTTCCCGGACCACAAACTCGTCTTCCACCAAAAAAGTTCTCAGCATTTTCCATTCCTCCAACCTTATATTCTGTTTTATTTTATAACTTACACGGAAATGATACAAGGTATTTTTGAATAACAGCCCGATTACTGTTCACCGTAGCGCTATCTGCAGACAGGCTCATTGAATTTTATGGAAATTTAATATTTCAACTGCTATACCACAATATCTCTGTATGATAAAATATTTTTGATCACACTGTTCCATCATGATTTACTTTTTAGAATATTTCAGGAGAAAAAATGACACAAAAAGAATTTCTTGACACTTTATATGAACAACTTTCAGACCAGATTCCTGATGCAAAAGCATCTGCGCATACACAGTATTATCAGGAATATATTAGAAATGAGATACGAAATGGAAAAAATGAACAGGATGTCCTTCATTCTCTTGGAGATCCCCGTTTAATTGCGAAAACACTGATCGATACCGGTGCCGAACCTGATTCTCGTTTTGAATCCAGTCAGGAAGAAGTATATCATTCTGACCAGTCAAAGCACCGCCGCTACCGCCTGGATCTTTCCACCTGGTATGGTAAACTGATCGTGATCCTTGCCGCAGCAGCAGTGCTGATTTTGCTTTTTCTGGCAATCAGTTTTATGCTTCCGGTAATTCTGATAGCCGGAGCTGTACTTTTTCTCATATCATGGTTCAGAAAAAGGAAATAGCTCTATGCCCATTCCGGCAAATAATAAATCTGCTGCTTTCCTGTAGCTGTATTTCTCGTTATCTGAGCTTTTATATGAAAAAATTCCCAGAGGTTCTCTGCTGTGAGGACCTCTTCTGGTCGTCCCTGATCTACAACCTTTCCTTTATACATAAATATAATCCTGTCACAGTAAAGTGATGCAAGATTAAGATCATGAACAGAAGAAAATACTGTGATTTTCTTTTTTTTCAAAGTATCCATGATCTGATACTGATAACTGATATCCAGATGGTTTGTCGGCTCATCCAGGATCATATAGCTGCTTTCCTGCATCAATGCCCGAGCCAGAAGAACACGCTGTTTTTCTCCTCCGGAAAGACTGAGAAAAGATCTTTCTTCATATCCCGACAATCCAACTTCATTCAGAAGTTTTTTGCATAAATCCCGGTCCTGACGGGAATCACCCTGAAGAAATTTCCTGCGGACATAGCGTCCGAACATAACCATATCACGGACCTGAAAATCAAATTCCATATTGTTTTCCTGCGCCATGACCGCAAGTTCCAATGCTAATTTTTTTGACGACAGTCCAAGAACATCATTTCCGTCAATAAAAACTGTATTGTGTTTTGGCTTTAATGTCCGATATATATTTTTTAATAATGTAGATTTTCCGCATCCATTGGGACCGACCAGACCTACAAATTCTCCCTTCTGGATTTCCAGCGAAACAGCTTGTAAAATTTCATTTCCGCCAATCTCATAGTCCAGAGATTTCACTTTCAGACTCACAGAATCATAACCTCCCTCATCCCTTTGCCATACTTCCTTTTCTGATCAGATACAGGAAAAACGGTGCACCAAAAAAAGCAGATATCACACCAATCTGCAGTTCTTCCGGTGCAATTAATATCCTGGATAAAAGATCTGCGATCACTGCAAAAAGTCCTCCTCCAAGTAAGGATAACGGAATAAGTTTCCTGTGTCCGGATCCTGCGATACGCCTTATTATATGCGGCACTACCAGACCAATAAAACCAATCACACCGCTTACAGAAACTACGACACCAGTTAATACTGTAGATGCAATAATAATGACCCATTTTAATTTTCCGGTGTCTACCCCCAGTGTTTCCGCTACATCATCACCAAGAAGAAGCACATCCAGTTCCTTTGAAAACAGGAATATCACAATGATTGTGACTAGAAATACAACTGATACATAACGCAGACGTCCCCAGCTCGCACCGCTTAACGATCCTACCATCCAGTATAAAGCTGTTTTTGTTTTATCGGAAGCTCCTCCTCCATAAATGATAAGATTCGTTATCGCTGAAAACAGTGCGGATGTAGCAATCCCGGCCAGTACCAGCTGCGTAGATGTGATCCGTCCCCTTACAGAAGCAATTTTCATTGACAATATAATAGACAGCATTGCTCCTAATGTAGCACCTGCAATTACAGCATATCCTCCTAAAAATTGGAAAAATCCCAAAACCATCACACTAACCGCTCCCGCGGATGCTCCGGATGAAATTCCCAGTACATAGGGATCTGCAAGTGAATTTTTGGTAAGAGCCTGCATCAGAACTCCGCAAAGAGATAATCCTGCACCTACAATAAATGCCAGCAGCACTCTTGGAAAACGAATATTCCAAATAATAGTTTCTGTCTTTTTCTCCCACAGACATTCAAATATTTCGCAGCCTGTGCTTTTGTTTACAATGATCTTCAGTACATTTAATGGTGAAATTTCTACTGCGCCCATAGTAACAGAAATACAGGCGGCAACAAGGATCAATCCTGACAGTAACAGCAGGAGGAAGGCAAAATGCCCTCCTCCGCCTGGTTTTAATTTTGTTTTCATATCCACCCCTTATTTAAAGGCTTCCGGATAAAGCTGCTGAGCAATCTGTTCCACTGTTACCGCACTGCCTGCTGATCCCTGCATGTCGCAGCAGCTTGCAGAATATATTTTTCCCTCTTTTACAGCGGTCAGATCTTTTGTAAACTCACTTGTTTCAAGAAATTCTTTCTTTTTCGCAATATCATCTTCTCCTGTGTAGCTGAGGATCAAAATTACTTCCGGATCACGTTCTATCACTTCTTCCCATGACGGAGTTGCCCATCCTTCCTCAATATCATCAAAAATAGAAATTCCTCCGGCAAGCTTCAAAATGTCTCCCGGCATTCCCTGGCACGCTGTAAACGGAGCATCTTCACCGGAGTCATAAACAAATACTTTTTTTGGTTCTGCATATGCCTCTTCTCCGATGGTATCTTTTACCTCCTGGAGTTTATCCTTCATAGTCTGGATCTTTTCTTCTGCCACATCTTCTACCTTAAAAATTTGTCCCAGGGTTTCATAATCTTTATAAAGATCTTCAAAAGTTGCGCTGTCGGAGCACACATATGGGAAATACATTGCAATTCCGTTCTCATCGCAAAAATCCTTATTGAAATTTTTATCTGAAAAAACAGAATCCCATCCCATCAGAAAATCACATCCTGTTTCCAGAAGCTTTTCCTTGGACAGCTTGGATAAAGACTCACCCGGTTCCATGATCTGAGCAACCTTCTCTCTTGCAGGAAATTTAGATAAGGTACTCCAGCAGCTTCCCTTGGTGTATCCTGCCATCTGGTCTTCCAGTCCCAGATCAAAGAAAAAATCTGCCATCTGATCTCCTGACGCCACTGCTGCAGAAGGTTTTTCTTTAAATGTGTACTCCACATTTTCACCCAGTCCTGAACGCTGAAGATTCAAAGTAATCGTCACCGGTTCATATTCTGTTTCCGCTGCAAAAGCAGTAGATGTGGTCATTCCTGCAGTCAGGAAGGCTGCTAAAAGCATAGTTGTGATTTTTTTGTTGTACATTTTTAATCTTTTCCTCCTAAATATGATAGGTCCAGATAAATTGGCATTTTTACGCATAAAAAAAACACTGTCACCATATGACAGTGCATCCGTTTTACTGCACGCTGACATAAAATGCCTCTGTTTTTTGCATAAACCATGGACCGTGGCTGCAAAAAAGAAATAAGCAGGTCTTCTGACTTCGCGCAGCATTCCTTTTTTGTCCCTTCCCACACTTCTGCCAGAAGCAGTTATGATGCAGTGAAACAATTTTGCTTTTTCGCGCTTACAGCGGCGGCACCGTACGGGATTTTCACCCGTTTCCCTTTTCACCGATTCCTGTAATTTTACATAATCGACACTTAAATCTCTTCCTTTATACCATAGTATTTTATTGAAGTCAAGGAACTCTGAGATCAAAAAGAAAATATCGAGAAAATCATAGAAATTTCTTATAAAATCTGCTTTTTCAATTATTCAAATATTAGAAACTGATACTTTTTTATCTTTACAGTAAACGCATAACTTTCACCTCTATTGTGCAGTGTACACAAATGTTTCTTTGTATTTTCATACTCACTGTACAAAGAACACATATGCTTTTGATAATTTTTTGACAAACTATTGACAAATATTCTTTTTTGTGATAATATCTCATCATCAATTTAAAACGTCTCTGACAACTGACGGAAATGTGGAAAACCACAGGGGAATCAGAGAAGAGTGAAGCCGACCGTCTGGGCAGTATTTGATTTACCTTCAGATACTGCCCTTTTTTTACCAAGGCTTCCGTTTATGAAAGGAGAACAAACTTATGGGATTCAAGAGTGACATCGAAATCGCACAGGAATGCGAAATGAAACCAATTACTGAAATTGCTGAAAAAGCAGGCATCGACGAGAAGTATCTGGAGCAGTACGGCAAGTACAAAGCAAAAATCGACTATAATCTTCTGAAAGAAACTGATAAACAGGACGGTAAACTGATCCTTGTTACCGCTATCAACCCGACTCCGGCTGGTGAAGGAAAAACCACTACTACCGTAGGTCTTGCAGATGGTATGCAGAAACTTGGCAAAAGCGTTATGGTAGCTCTTCGTGAGCCATCTCTCGGACCGGTATTCGGCGTAAAAGGCGGCGCAGCAGGCGGCGGACATGCACAGGTTGTTCCTATGGAAGACATCAACCTTCATTTCACAGGCGACTTCCATGCAATCGGTGCAGCTAACAACCTTCTTGCAGCAATGATCGACAACCATATCTTCCAGGGCAACGCTCTTAACATCGACCCAAGAAAGATCACATGGAGAAGATGCGTTGACATGAACGACCGTCAGCTTCGTAATGTGGTAGACGGCCTTGGCGGAAAGACAAACGGAATGCCGCGTGAAGACGGTTATGACATCACCGTTGCTTCCGAAATCATGGCAGTTCTTTGTCTTGCAAGCGATATCAAAGACCTGAAAGAACGTCTTTCCAGAATCATTATCGGATATACATATGGTAAAGTTTCCGAACAGAAACCGGTAACAGCTGGTGATCTTCACGCTGAAGGTGCAATGACAGCTCTTCTGAAAGATGCTCTGAAGCCAAACCTGGTTCAGACACTTGAGCACGTTCCGGCAATCGTTCATGGCGGACCATTCGCTAACATTGCTCACGGATGTAACTCTGTAACAGCTACCAAAATGGCTATGAAGCTTGCTGACTATGCAATTACAGAGGCTGGATTCGGCGCTGACCTTGGAGCAGAGAAATTCCTTGATATCAAATGCCGTATGGCAGGTCTGAAACCAGACGCTGTTGTTGTAGTTGCAACTGTTCGTGCTCTGAAATACAACGGCGGTGTTGCTAAAGCCGACCTCAATAACGAGAACCTGGAAGCTCTTGAAAGAGGTCTTCCAAACCTTCTGAAACATGTAAGCAATATTACAAACGTATACAAACTTCCATGCGTAGTTGCTATCAACGCTTTCCCGACCGATACAAAGGCAGAGCTTGATCTTGTAGAAGCTAAATGTAAAGAACTTGGCGTAAACGTTGCTCTTTCTGAAGTATGGGCAAAAGGCGGCGACGGCGGAATCAAACTTGCAGAAGAAGTAATCCGTCTTGTAGAAGAGCCAAATGATTTCACATATGCCTATGAGCTGGAAGGCTCCATCGAAGACAAACTGAACCAGATCGTTCAGAAGGTCTACGGCGGCAAGAGAGTTGTTCTTACAGCAAACGCTCAGAAACAGGCCAAACAGCTTGAAGACCTTGGATTCGGCAACTGCCCGATCTGTGTTGCTAAAACACAGTACAGCCTCACAGACGACCAGACCAAACTTGGCGCTCCTACTGACTTTGAGGTAACTGTACGTAACCTTAAGATCTCTGCTGGTGCAGGATTTATCGTAGCTCTTACAGGAGAGATCATGACCATGCCTGGTCTTCCAAAAGTTCCGGCTGCAGAAAAAATTGATGTAGACGAAACAGGTAAGATCACAGGTCTGTTCTAATCACGGTCACTCATAGATACTCTATAAGTAATATAAGAAACCCCATCCGGAGTTGAACCCTTTCCGGATGGGGTTTCTGTATTTAAAAATCTAAAACAATCCTTTCATTACAGGATAAAGTTTCCTGAATTTCTGGTAGCGTTCCTCATATTTTGCCACCAGCTCCTGATCCGGTTCCACTGTGTCTACCACATGAGCCATTTTTTTACCGATGGTTTCCACATCCGGATATGCGCCGCAGCCTACAGCCGCCAGCATAGCCCCGCCCATGGACGGGCCTTCCTCTACCTGAAGAACATCCACTTTCAAATTCATAACATTTGCAATGATTTTTTTCCAGAGGGGACTTTTTGCGCCGCCGCCGCAGATTTTTGTACACTGGATATTAATACCCAGTTTTCTGGCAACCTCCAGAGAATCACGAAGCCCAAAAGCCACTCCTTCCAGAACCGCCTGAGTCATGTCGGCTCTTGTAGTGTCCATAGACATGCCAAAGAACACACCTCTTGCATCCGGATTATTGTGCGGAGAACGCTCTCCCATCAGGTACGGAAGGAAAAAAACAGGATTTTCTCCAAGCCTGCTGATCGGAGCCTGCTCTGCTGCAAAATCCTTTGTCTGAAGGATGTCTTCCGCCCACCATTTGTTGCAGGAGGCAGCGCTCAGCATACATCCCATCAGATGATAACTGCCGTCCGCATGACAGAAGGAATGCAAGGCATTGTTTTCATCCACACCAAAATCTTTACTGGAAATAAAGATAGTTCCGGAGGTTCCAAGAGAAATATTGCACTGTCCGTCTCCCACTGTTCCTGTTCCCACAGCCGCAGCAGCGTTATCACCGGCACCTGCAACAACCTTTACATTTTCAGAAAATCCCAGTTCCTCTGCAATGGATTTTTTAAGAGTTCCCACAACCTCCCAGCTCTCATAAAGCTTCGGAAGCTGCTCCTCTTTTACGCCGCAGATCTCCATCATTTCCTTTGACCAGCAACGGTTCTTAACATCCAGAAGAAGCATTCCGGAAGCATCGGAAACATCTGTACAGAAGGATCCGCTCAGGCAGTAAGCAAGGTAATCCTTTGGAAGCATAATCTTTGCAATGCGGGCAAATTTGTCCGGCTCATTCTTTCTCATCCACAGGATTTTCGGCGCAGTAAAGCCTGCAAAAGCAATGTTTGCAGTATAAGAAGACAGCTTATCTTTGCCAATCTCATTGTTCAGGTACTCAGTTTCCTTCTGTGTACGTCCATCGTTCCAGAGGATCGCCGGACGGATCACCTGGTCGTTTTCATCCAGCGTTACAAGACCGTGCATCTGTCCGCCAAAACCGATTCCCGCAATTTCTTTACGGTCAATGTCCTGTGTCAGCTCCTTCATTCCCTCCATGCTCTGTGTAAACCAGTCTTCCGGATTCTGCTCTGACCAGCCCGGATGAGGAAAGTAAAGAGGATACTCTTTTGATACGATATTACAGATTTTTCCAGATTCCTCCATAAGCAGAAGCTTTACTGCTGAAGTTCCCAGATCGATTCCTATATAGTACATAATCCGATTCCTTTCTTTTATTGCAATCCTGTTTTCTGTATATTTTTCTTTAAAATACACATCCCGGGTTTCCCCGGGACGTATATTTCCTACTGTAAGCAGCGTATGTTTATGTCAGAATTCTATTATGTCAGTATGCGTATCCCCGATTATCCCCATGGATTTTCTGTGGGATATCTTACTCCCTTAGGCTGGTTATATCCAATTTCCTCAACCGGAACACCAATATATTTAAATACCTCAAACAAAGCTTTTCCATAATGTCCGAAAGCAACTGCACCGTGGTGCGGATAGCCGCCCTCGATCAGTACATGGCGGTAGAAACGTCCCATCTCCGGAATAGCAAACACACCGATAGAACCAAAGGATCTTGTAGCAACCGGAAGCACTTCACCATGTGCAATATAAGCGCGCAGCTTGTTATCAGCAGTGCTCTGAAGACGGTAGAAGGTAATGTCGCCAGGCTTGATATCTCCTTCCAGGGTACCCTGTGTCACTTCTTCCGGAAGCGCTCTTGCCATGATCATCTGATACTTCATCTCACAGGAAACCAGCTTGCCGGAAGCAGTATTTCCACAGTGGAATCCCATAAAAGTATCTTTCAGAGTATAGTCGTATTTTCCTTTAATGGACTCCTCATACATATCCTTCGGAACAGAATTATTAATATCAAGAAGAGTAACTGCATCCTGGCTGACTACTGTTCCGATGAACTCACTTAATGTACCGTAAATGTCAACCTCACAGGAAACTGGAATGCCCTGTGCAGTAAGACGGCTGTTTACATAGCATGGAACAAAACCGAACTGTGTCTGGAATGCAGGCCAGCATTTTCCTGCAATAGCCACATATTTACGGTAACCTCTGTGTTCCTCTATCCAGTCTTTCAGAGTCAGCTCATACTGAGCCAGTTTTGCAAGGATCTCCGGTTTTTTATTTCCTTCACCAAGCTCTTCTTCCATCTCTTTTACAACAGCCGGAATACGCTCATCTCCCGCATGTTTGTTGTATGCTTCAAAAAGATCAAGCTCTGAGTTCTCCTCAATCTCAACTCCAATATTGTAAAGCTGCTTGATCGGCGCGTTGCATGCAAGGAAGTTTAACGGACGCGGTCCAAAGCTGATGATCTTCAAATTATTCAGACCTTCAATAGCTCTTGCGATCGGAAGGAATTCATGGATCATATCTGCACAATCCTCTGCATCTCCTACCGGATACTCCGGGATATATGCCTTTACATTGCGAAGCTGTAGGTTGTAGCTTGCATTCAGCATACCGCAGTATGCGTCTCCACGTCCCTGGCAAAGGTCATTCTGTGTTTCCTCTGCTGCTGCAATAAACATTTTCGGTCCGTCAAAATGCTTTGCAAGAAGTGTCTCGGAGATTTCCGGTCCAAAGTTTCCAAGGTATACACAAAGAGCATTGCAGCCTGCTTCTTTGATATCCTCAAGAGCCTGTACCATATGGATCTCGCTCTCTACGATACACACCGGACATTCATAGATATCCTCTGCATTGTATTTCTTTGTATAAGCTTCTACAAGCGCTTTCCTTCTGTTTACAGAAAGACTTTCCGGAAAACAGTCTCTGCTGACTGCAACAATTCCAACTTTTACTTCTGGCATGTTATTCATGATTTTTCCTCCATTTTAATTACTATTTCTATGTTTTCTTTTAATTGTTTTTTATCATTTTTCTTAATCGATAGTGATATTTTCACACTTCATATAACAAAAAGCATACCACAAACGGGTATGCTTTTCGCCTCTTTTTTTATCTGATTCATAGCACTTTTTTGACATTTTTATTTTAAGATAAAAAATCGTACTTATTCATCTATATTCTTTTCACTTTTTCCTCTGCGCTCTATCTGACTGGGAAGAATCCCATATCTTTTTTTGAAATCCTTGGCAAATCCCCTGCTGCTGCAAAATCCATTATCCATAGCAATCTGCCCGATGGTATGATCTGTATTCAAAAGATCCCGACAGGCATAAGCCATCCGAATGTCCTGCAGATATGTCTTAAAATTGACCTTGGCATATTCCCGGAACATTCTGGAAAGATAGGCATCTGAATACCCGAACGCCTCTGCCAGATCAGAAAGCTTCAGATCCTCCCTGTAGTGCTCCCTCATATACGTAGTGATCCTGGACAAAGAGCTTAAATGCCTGTTATGCCTCAGTTCCTTTTCTTCTACTTCAGTAACCCGGTATTGAGTCACCATAAGATACAAAAGCTCATAATACAAAGAAATCGTTCTGAAATCATACCCGTTCCTTCTCTCCGTGTACACATTATAAAGTCGCTGTACCAGAGAGATCAGCCGTCTGTCTGAGAGGTTTTCACTGTCTGTCTCTCTGTGGATTCCACCTTCAAAACGAATAAACTGCTGAGCGGTAAAATAATTCTCAAACTGCCGCAAAGGAATCTGTATCACGGCGGTTTTATTTTCCTTCAGTGCATTTACCGAATGGATTTCATTGGCATTTACTATGAGAAGTTCTCCGGCATGAAGCGGATATTTTTCATTATTAATATAAAAAAGAAGCTCCCCTTCCAGCACTGCAAAAATCTCAATAGACGTATGCCAGTGTTTTTCTCTGATATAATTCCCTCTTCCACCCTCAAATAAAAAAATCTTAAAAGGAAGCCCCTCATTTGGGATAATCAGTTCATGTTGAAATTCCATAGACTTACTTTCCCTTCCCCTCCAGAGGTATGTTTCATAACTCACATTTTTTCTCTGTTCATCATAAGAAATGCCACAGCCAGAAGGATCGATGATATCCAGATTGCAGGCAGTCCCACAGAGACAGACACAATTCCGCCCAGACCTGCTCCTAAAGCAAACACAAAAATAATCCCATAGTAATGAACTGCCTTTTTTAGCGCTCCGGGCTTTCTTTCTCTGATATAAAGAGCCAGGCTTTCTGTTCCGCTTCTTAAATTTCCGATACACATGGTACTTGCATAACCATAGCCGTGCACCTTTCGAAATGTCTGTACCTGCATGGCACAGGCGAAAGAAACCAACATAGTAGCCGCCATATTAAAGCTTTTTGGAATGAATCCTGCCAGAAACAGGATTGCAACCTCCAAAGCCACTACGATCTGTCTCCAGTGAATCTTTTTCGTCTTCTGATACCGATAGCGGATTCCCTCTGCCACCAGAACTCCCAGTGCAAAAGTCACTACAGGAAACAGATAATGAAGAGCCTTTCCCCACTGTCCCATCATAAGATTCTGGCTCATAAGTACCACATTTCCAGTCTGAGCATTTGAAAAAACGCCGTCTCTTACATTATAAGTATACGCGTCCTGAAATCCTCCTGACAATGCAAGAAGAGCACTGAGCCGAAAAGTTTCTGAGGTTTGATGTCTGATCTTATCCACTGTACCGTCCTCCTGAATCTTCTGTTTCTCAGCCCCAGTATACTCCTCTTTTCCCTTTATGTAAAACATCAAATTTTCTAAAACTGTCAGAGACTTATAATAAAATATTTACATTATTGACTGCAAAACCAATATGTCGCTTTTGCTGCCCCGCTTTCCATGTTTTATCCTTATCCTAATCTTTATTGTAACTTATTTAAGATTATAAGTACAATACGGAGCTTCGCAAAATTTTACCTCTTCCATAATCCTGCAGATATGATAAAATAATATCCAGAATCACCCGTAAGGGCAACAGGAGGCATTTATGAAATTTATATATCCTGCGGTATTCCGCAAAACTGAAACAGGCACTTATTATGGATTTTTTCCCGATCTGGAAGACTGCCACGCAGAAGGCGACACTTTAGACGATGCAATCGATAAGGCAAACGAGGCTGCTAATGACTGGATTTCTCTGGAACTGTCCGAAGATGACTGCGATCTTCCATCTGTCACAGATCCGGAAGATATGGATCTTCAGGAAGGTGATATTGTAAGAAATATTTCTGTAAATATCCGATTTTACGAAGGCTGGGACGAATAATCGCCCCAGCCTTTTAAAATCCCTCTTTGCGCCGCTGCTTCCTCAGCATAAGTATCTACACGGACCTCCATAGATGTTTTTCCCACATAGGTCATTCTGCCGATCAGAACTACTGTATCACCCAGGTAAGCTCCTGCTTTAAAATTAAGATTATCTACACAAGCTGTTGTTACAATGCTGCCTGCATGACGGTGCGCCACAATTCCGGCTACCTCGTCGATCCACTGCAGTAAGATCCCGCCGAACAGTCTTCCATATCCGTTAATATGCTTTGGCATAATCAGGTATGTATTCTCTGTACGGGAATCCTCCACATGCTTCTGTTTTCTCATTTTCCCATCACTTTCTCTTTCTGTAAATTTTATTCATGCAGCTCCAGCGGCAGTCCGTCCGGATCTTTAAAAAATGTAAATTTCCCTCCAGAAAATTCATCCACCCGGATGGGCTCCATCTCAATCCCTTTTTCCTGAAGCTCTGCGACTGTTTTTTCGATATCTCCTACTGTAAACGCAAGATGGCGAAGTCCATATGCCTCGGGGAAATTTGGCCTTTCCGGGTGAATTTTATACTCATGATCCTTCTGGGACGGGGCAAAAATCTCAAGCTCAACTCCATTCAGAATAAGATCCAGTTTATAATCGCCTCTGTCTTCCCGGAAATTTTCTCTCACAATACGGAATCCCAGTTTATCCACATAAAATTCCTTTGACTTCTGATAATCAGATACAAGTAATGCAATATGATGTACTGCAGTCAATGCCATATTCCAGCTCTCCTTCCATGATCAGATATTTTTCTTACAGATATCTTCCAGACAGCATCTGTCACAGTGAGGCTTTGTTCGTGCTGTGCACACTTCTCTTCCATGAAATACCAGACGATGACAGAAATCGCTGCCCTCTTCCGGTGGGATAATCTTCCATAAAGCCATCTCCACTTTTTTGGGCTCTTTGATATTGTCTACCAGACCGATACGGTTTGTCAGACGGATACAATGGGTATCTGTTACAATGGCAGGTTTACCAAACACGTCTCCCATGATCAGATTTGCACTTTTCCTTCCTACTCCCGGAAGCTTCAGAAGTTCTTCAAATGTTTCCGGTATATGATCCTCATACTGCTCATGAAGAATCTTCATACAGGCACTGATATCTCTGGCCTTACTTTTTCCAAGCCCACAGGGTTTTACAATTGCTTCAATCTCCTCTGGCTGAGCCGCCGCAAGAGAGGCCACATCCGGATACTTCGCATAAAGATCTTCCACTACTACATTGACTCTGGCATCTGTGCACTGTGCTGCCAGACGGACACTTACCAGAAGTTTCCAGGCCTGATCGTAGTCCAGTGTACAGTCTGCATCCGGATATTCGTTTTTCAATCTCTGGATCACCTCCAGAGCACGCTGTTTTTTTGTCATAGGATACTCCTCTTTTTGTATTTTACAAAATCCATACGCTGTTCTTTCTATACAGGAAAGCGGATCGTGCCTTTACGTGCACCATCCGCTTTTTATAATTATTTTTTATCTGGTTCCGAAGATACGGTCTCCCGCATCACCAAGTCCCGGGCAGATATATGCATTTTCGTTGAGTTCACGATCCAGATGTCCAACATAGATCTGAACATCCGGATGAGCCTTGTGCAGACGCTCCAAACCTTCCGGTGCAGCAATAATAAACATACATTTAATATTTTTTCCGCCATGCTCTTTGATAAAATCAACAGCAGATACTGCAGAACCGCCCGTTGCCAGCATTGGATCTGTAACAACGATCAGCCTCTGATCGATAGGATCCGGGAGTTTACAGTAATATTCATGCGGCTCATGGGTCTCCGGATCTCTGTAAAGACCAATATGACCAATCTTAGCAGAAGGCACCAAAGTTGTGATACCATTGACCATTCCAAGACCGGCACGAAGTACAGGTACAACCGCAAGCTTCTTTCCTGCGATCATAGGGGTCATACAGGTTTCCAGCGGAGTTTCTACCTCCACATCCTCCAGTGGAAGATCTCTCAGTGCTTCGAATCCCATAAGAACTGCAATCTCCTCGATCAGCTTACGAAATTCATTTGTTCCGGTACGCTTGTCTCTCAGCAGTGAAATTTTATGCTGGATCAGCGGATGTTCCATAATATATACGTTTTCCATATCAAACCTCCGTTATTTTTCTATAAAAAATGACTTATCGATGGAAAGCAGATTTTTATCTTCCTTCGATAAGTCATATTATACCCTATTTTATAATGTTCTTCTACAAAAATCTACAGAATCCTCTAAAATACTTTCAAAATTCCAGGCATACAGACACTGTTTGTGATTCTCAGCTCACTCTTCCTGGAATCTTCTTGCTTACAGTTCCCTTTGTCTGCTCCTGAAGCAGGCGGAATTCATCCATGTACATCACAAATGACATCAGCATGCAGACTCCAACTGCCCCAACCAGAATGTTAGCTGTCGATGAGGGAATTCTGGGCGCTGCAAACAAAATCAGCCCCACCACATAGGAAATCATCGTATTCAGCCTGCCATGCCAGCGAACCATTTGATTTTTATCCGCATCCAGCATATATTTCCATCCGAGAACAAGAGTGTAGCTTTCCTTAATAAAGAAAAACATCAAGATAAGCTTTGCCAGAGAATATCTTGGAACCAGACAGGCCAGCAGCACAAACTGCATCACCTTATCTGCCAGAGGATCCAGAAGTTTGCCGATTTCGGTCACTCTCCCTGAGCTTCTTGCAATCCTGCCGTCCAAAATATCGGTAGCAATTACAACCAGAAGCAGCAACGCCAGCAGAGATTTTTCGCCGCGCATATTGTGACGCTGAAGCATTGCCATAAATACCAGTGCAAGAGTCAGACGTCCCGCACTTAAAAAATTGGGGAGCGTAAAGATTTCTCTCACGGTAAACATTTTTTCAAACTTCTTCAGGTTCTCCGGGATAATCCGATAAAACACCTGATAACAGATCATATTCAGGATCAGCGCTGTTACTACATCTTCCACACTATGCTGTTTCAGGAACATAGTAGACAGCACGATCGACACTGTAATAATAATATTTCCTGCAGTAAAAATCCGGCTCTGTCTGCATTTTTTATTATTGAGAAGTGCTACACAGCAGGCAACTGCATTAAAGACGTGCATACTTGGAAAAATATTGGTAGGCGTATCGATCAGATACAAAAACTGCACCGCCTGAATAAACGGACTTCCCCCCTCCAGTACAGGTCTCAGATCCTGACCATTGGGATATACATAGGAAATAATCAGGAAGAGTGTCATACCTACACCCAGTGTTCCCATATACTGATAATATTCTTTTTTTCCCGGGCTTCCAAGAGCAAAATAAAGTACGCTGCCCAGCACCACAAAATACCATAATACATATGGGATAATAAAATACTCGCAGAACGGAATCTTATCATCCAGAAAAGTATGGATAAGATGCGTTTCCACAGGAATCCTCTCCACAAGCATAAAGGAAATCATATAAAAAATCCCGTATGCAGGAATGATCCACAAATGTTTTGATTTCTTTAAATAATCCAAAATATCACCCTTTCATAGGAAACGGTTTACACCGCGAAATCAAACAGAGCAACACTTGTTCTGTAGGTAATAGTATAACGTATTATACTATTTATTCAATGCATAAATTGCTGAAAACAGAAGGTTTCATAAAAATTTCATATTTATTTTTCATAGTTTTTATGTATGTGTCTTTCTCTGCTGAAAAATCAATTCCTTCTGTTAAGGTAAACGAACCAGTTTGGGTGAATGCTTCAATTCCGGAATGATTTTTTTCATCATATCCTCTGTGCGGATCCTGAGACTGGAGGTATTGATACAAGGGTGGCAGCCGATATATTCTTTTTCCAGCACTTCCTCATCGATCAGCAGCTGTACTCTGTTTTCTTTGTCATTCATAAGCCCCAGAACACTTACTGAACCCGGGGTAATATCAAGAAACTGCTCCATGTATTCCGGTTTTCCAAAAGAAAGTCTGGATGAACCAATCTGCGCGGAAATATCCTTTGTTTTAAATTTTTTATCTCCCGGTATCATAAGCAGATAAAAATCTGTCTCCTGACGGTTGCACAAAAAAAGATTTTTACAGATCACAGCTTCCAGTGCCTGATCTATCTCTTCACAGGCCTCTATGGTCATGGCCGGCTCATGGTCGACCCTTTCATATTCAATCCCCAGAGAATCCAAAAAATCATAAACGCGAATTTCCTTATCCAGCCTTCCCTCCATATTCTGCGGTCTTCCCTTTACACGTTCCATAGTTCTGTCCTTTCTGTTCTTCTTCTGTTTTTCAAAATTACTCCTTTATTATACGCACATCTTTTTTTACGGTCAAATAGAAAAGGAAGCGTTTTTCCCACGCTCCCCTTCTATTCTTGTTAATTTTCTATTAATGCCTCTGATCTTTATTTCCAAATGTCTCACAGAATCTGCATGCAAAGGATGGCTCCTCATTTCCTGCATACAGATGAGAAATATCCCCCAAACGAAGTCCGCGAAAATATGCGATTCCCTGTTCCCTTTCTTCTGTGACAACCTCTGTCACAGAAGTTGGCGCAAGGGCAAGGCTATGCCATAAAACAAAGGGAGACACATTCCAGAGCCTGGAAAGCAATACACAGGTAATTCCAAAATGACAGAATAAAGTTATCGTCTTGTCGTTTTCCTGAATTACACGATAATGGCTCCCTTCTCTTTCATATCCATATTCTGCCAGAAAATGATCAAAAGCTTCTATTACGTGATCATAAGCCGAAGCCAGATCACTGTGTTTTGCCACCTGAGATTCTCTCCATTGAACAGGATGACTGTACTCTGGATGCTCTGTCCAATATCCCGGCATCATATCCCAGACAATCCTTGGAAGAAAATTTCCATCTTTATGTTCCGCATCAGGATACGCTTTTTGAAGAATTTCTGATCCGTTTACATCCACCTGCGCCGGAAATTCTCTGAGCCAGTCCAGAATCTCCGCCTTCTTTCCCACTGCTTCCAGCGAATATGCCGCTGTATCCATAGCTCTTCCAAGAGGTGACATATAACAGTTTCCCAGTCCCAGACGCCCCGCTGCCTTCGCCAGCAGTTCTGCCTCTTTTCTACCTTTTTCTGTCAGTGTATCATTTACATAATCCGGATCTCCATGGCGGATAAATCGTATTTTCATAAGGTTATTCTCCTTTTGTTTCAGTTTTCTCACACAGTATAGCATTCTTTATTTATCCCGTAAAGCAATACTGCAGACTGAACAAAGGAGCTGTTGTCTTAATAAACACCCTCTCTCAATCCGAAAAAGTCTGTTCCCATTTATGCTGCACTTCCTCTTTTTCCTGAATACCCCCTCTTCATTGCCCGGTCATACTCCTTCAGTTTTTCTGCCGCCTCCGGACTTACTGTCTTCGGCACCTGAATACGGATCGTCACATACTGGTCGCCTCTTACGGAAGGATTTTTCAAAGACGGTGCGCCCTTCCCCCTAAGCCGGATCTTTCCACCGGACTGGGTTCCTGCCGGAACCTTACAGATCACATCTCCATACAAAGTAGAAAATTTCTCTTCGCCTCCCAGTACCGCTGTAATAAAAGGAATTTCTTCTGTTGTATAAATATCTGCACCTTTTCTTTCCCATCCTGCTTTTGGTTCCACATGAATTTTTAAAAGAAGATCCCCTGCAGGACCGCCTCCATATCCGGGATTTCCTTTCCCTTTCAGGCGGATACTTTTTCCATCCTCAATTCCGGCAGGGATATGAACCTGAAGCTTCTGTATTTTTTCTCCGGATTCTCCGGAAGAAAGCTGAAGCATGCGTTCACAGCCAAAAACAGCATCCTCAAAGCTGACACTGACCTCTGACTGAAGGTCACTGCCTCTTCCTGATCTGGCGCTGCGTCCAAATCCATCCTGAAAACCAGATCTTCTGCTGCCAAAACCCTCTCCGGAAAATCCACCGGCTTCCCCATGAAACATATTTCCAAAAATATCTCCAAAAATATCACCCATATCTCCATTTTCGAAATGATATTCTCTGTATGTTCCGTTTCTATCCTGCCCAAAATCAAAACCTCCAAATCCGCTGTCCCGACTCTGTCCACCGGATCCTCCATAGAAGTCGCTCTGGTTTCCAGTTCCAAAGCCATCCTCAAAAGCAGCCATTCCAAACTGATCATATAATTTTTTCTTTTCTGAATCATTGAGCACATTATAAGCTTCTGTGACTTCTTTAAATTTCTGTTCTGCCTGTTTATCACCGGGATTTGTATCCGGATGATACTTTTTGGCAAGTTTCCTGTATGCACGCTTGATTTCCCTGTCATCCGCATTTCTGCCGACTCCAAGAACTTCATAAAAATCTCTTTTAGCCATAATTCCACCTCCGGTTTCACAAGACTTACAAAAAGGAGATGCCGATTATCACTTCTCGCATCCCCCATCAGTTCCTTTTGTTCTATTCGTAATATAACACTTGTTTCACATATTGTCAAGACAGTTCCGAAAATATTTTGCCTCGCTGCTTTTAGTTGCACCGCTTTTGTCATGATGATACAATCAGATTATTACAGTAAACTATGATGTATCAGGAAGGAAATCAATATGAATTATACCATTAAAAATCAATATCTGGCCGTTGAAATTTCATCCAGCGGCGGCGAACTCCGCTCTGTCCGGGATTCAGAAGGAACCGAATATCTTTGGCTGGGAGATCCTGATTCCTGGGAGGAAAGGGGACCCAATCTATTTCCTTATATAGGAAGGACAACCAGACAAACCTATACCTATCAGGGAAAGGAATATCACATGCCTCTCCACGGTTTTCTCATAGGTTCCGAAATGGAACTGGCAGACCGGACAGATGATTCTCTGTCTCTGTGCCTGAAGACCAGCCAAAAGACTCTGGAAATCTGGCCTTTTCATTTTTGTCTTACCATTACCTGGAAACTGGATGGATCCACACTGTCTGTCTCCTATCAGGTAGAAAATGAGGATGAAAAAACCATGTATTTTGGTATCGGCGGACATCCAGGCTTTCACATCCCGATGGATTCCTCTCTTGTTTTCGACGATTACCGGATAGACTTTGGCAAAAATGCTTCTCCGCAGCAGATTCTTCTCTCTGATGACTGTTTTATTCTGGAAAAAAATGTTCCTCTGGAGCTGGAGGAGGGAAGATACCTGCCCCTTTCCCATGAACTTTTTGCCAGGGATGCCATTGTCATGAAAAACATGCCAAAGAAAATCACCATTGAAAGTCCAAAAAGCCATCGCAAAATCCATGCCGCCTTCCCTGACATGGATTATCTGGGACTCTGGAACTGCGGAAATGCCCCATTTGTCTGTATCGAACCCTGGAGTTCACTGCCTTCCCGAAAAGACCTGGTAGAAGATCTGGAAACTCAGCCAAATCTGATCTCCCTTGAAGCAGGAAAGAAATATGTCAATACATGGAGTGTGTCCGTTATTTCCGATATAGAAAACTGATTTCAGATACAAGGAGAAAAAGGCAGCTCTCAGTGCCTTTTTCTCTTATGTATATCAGTACAAAATAAAGAAGCAAAAATCCAATCTATCCTACAACCACAAATATCCTTAATAAAAAATTTATCTCCCTGTACAGAGTACTTTTCCTATCTTTATTTCTCCTATGCTACCATAAACGCATAAGGAGGTATCAATCATGTCTTTCATTTTCAAATTTATTCATCATATAGAAGAAAAATTAGATCAAAAATCAGAACGTTTTCTCTTCCGTCATCCCTGCGCAGCCATTCTGACAATGTTTATCGGAATTCCTGTTTTTATACTGGCATCGGTATCTCTTTTGACCTTACTGGTTACACTACCTGTCACACTGATCTTTTGATAGTGAACTGCCTTTATCTTTATGTAATCTTAATACTTTTATATTCTTACTAATACATAATTAATACAGATTAATATATGATTAAGACAACATAAAGATGAAATAAAGGGAGGCAAAAGCCCACTATGAAAAGTGCAACGAAAAAAAACCATCGACATTTCACCTCTTTTCAGGTGATTATCCTTGGATTCTTTTCTGTGATCCTGCTCGGAAGCCTGCTTCTGATGCTGCCCTTCTCTACCAGGGACGGTCAGGGAGCATCCTTTGCCGATGGACTTTTTACAGCAACTTCGGCAGTCTGTGTAACCGGACTGATCGTACGTGATACAGCTACCTACTGGTCTGAATTCGGACAGGCCATCATTCTGACTCTGATCCAGATCGGCGGCATGGGTGTAGTAACCATTGCAGTCGCTATTGCAGTCGCTTCCGGCCGAAAAATAGGTCTGATGCAGAGAAGTACCATGCAGGAAGCCATTTCTGCCCATCAGGTTGGCGGTATTGTCCGTTTGACAAAATTCATTCTGAAAACAAGTATTTCCATCGAACTGTTGGGCGCCTTGCTTCTGGCTCCTGTATTCTGTAAAGATTTTGGTATTTTTAAAGGCTTATGGTATTCTGTCTTTCATTCCATCTCAGCCTTCTGCAACGCCGGATTTGATCTGATAGGAGTCAGAGAACCATTTTCTTCTCTTACCAGCTATGCATCGAATCCAATCGTAAACTTTACGATAATGGCTTTGATCATTACCGGAGGACTTGGATTTGTAACCTGGGCTGATATCAAGAAAAATAAATTCCATTTCCGGAAATATAATATGCAGAGTAAAGTAATTCTTACTGTAACTGCAGGACTTCTTATTTTTCCTGCCATATATTTCTTTTTCTGTGAGTTTTCCAATCTTCCCATTGGAGAAAGGATCCTTTCATCCTTATTCCAGTCGGTTACTCCCAGAACTGCCGGTTTTAATACGGTTGATCTGACACTTTTAACGGAAACAGGACTTATGATTATGATCATCCTGATGCTTATCGGCGGATCTCCCGGGTCCACAGCCGGCGGTATGAAAACAACCACAGTAGCAGTTCTTTTTTCTTCTGCCCTGGCAGTATTCCGCAAGCAGGATTCTGCGCATTTTTTCAGCAGAAGAATTCCGGACAATGCAGTAAAAAACGCAGCAACTATTCTAATGATGTACCTCACACTTTTCCTTGGCGGAGGAATGGTAATCAGCTATATCGAAGAGGTTCCTCTTATGTCCGCACTGTTTGAAACCAGTTCTGCCATTGGTACCGTAGGTCTTTCGTTAGGACTTACTCCTTCTCTGGGCATGGTTTCAAAATCAATCTTGATTTTACTGATGTTTTTTGGACGTGTAGGAGGCCTTACTCTTATTTTTGCAGCACTTTCAGAACATAATAACTTTGGATCCAGATATCCTCAGGAAAAAATCGCAGTTGGATAAAAGGAAAGGATGAAATAATATTATGATGAAATCAATTTTATTAATTGGTCTTGGAAGATTTGGGCGACACATTGCCATGAAGCTGGATGAACTGAACCACGAGGTCATGGCTGTAGATAAAAATGAAAGCAGAGTAAACGCAGCGCTTCCCTACGTTACCAATGCTCAGATTGGAGATGCCACAAACGAAGGCTTTATGGAATCTCTGGGTGTTAACAATTTTGACGTATGCATTGTTGCCATTGGAGATAATTTTCAGAGTTCTCTGGAGGCAACCTCCCTTCTCAGCGATCTGGGCGCAAAAATGGTCGTATCCCGTGCAGCGCGTGATGTTCATGCCAAATTTCTTTTGAGAAACGGAGCCAATGAAGTAATCTATCCGGAAAAACAGATTGCACAGTGGGCAGCGATCCGTTACAGCGCCGATCATATCTTTGACTATATCGAGCTTGATGAGGAACATGCTATTTTTGAAATTTCAATTCCTGAAAACTGGATTGGAAAGACCGTAGGGCAATTGGATATCCGTAATAAGCACAACATCAATATCATGGGATTTAAATATCATGGAGAAATGAATCTGAATATCCGTTCTGATACACCGGTTCCTGCCGATCATACCATGCTTGTTCTTGGAAACACAAAAGATATCCAAAAATGTTTCCATATTTAAGAAAAACAAAAATTTTTAGTAAAGAGGTGATTCTATATGAAGGAACTGATCCTATTCTGTGCTGTTGCTGCGGTCTTTGTACTGTGCGGGTTTATACTGAAAAAAATGGGAGCATTTTTTGAAAATGATAAAAATGCTCCCCCGAAAAAGCCTGAAAAACCTGTCTTGTCCATTGCATTTGAGCATACAGAAGAAGTTTCCTTTTTAAATGAACTTCTGGAGCATTTTTCCCAGCAATCACCTTCCTGTGAACTCAATCTCTTTTACGGATCACCCGGTGAGATACGTCGTCAGATAAAAAACGGAAAGATTGATCTCGGATTCATCCGTAAGGATCCTGCTCTGGAGCCTGATGAATCTTTCCATTCTTTTCATTTTGTCCTTGACGAAAATGTAGTGGCCTGCGAACCTGTCGGGCTTCCTGTCATACCTTTATGCCACAAAAATTTCTTTATGAATGCCATATGGAAGAAAAACAGTACAAACCCTCAGGTTTCCCTTTTTATCAATCAGTTGAAATCCGAATATTAATATTACAGGAATCCTTCAATTTAACTGTGGATTTTAATGCAGGTTTCTGCAAAATACGATATAATAAAGTTTACGCCGCATCAAAAGGAGGGATTACGTGGAACAGCAGGATAATTACAGCAGCCAGTACAAGGGACAGCTGAAAATTTTCTTCGGCTATGCCGCCGGTGTAGGAAAAACTTATGCCATGCTGGATGCTGCCCATACAGAAAAAAAACACGGAACTGATGTAGTCGTCGGTTATATAAGGCCAGACGCTCCGGTCCAAACCAGAATTCTTCTGAAGGATCTGGAAACACTTCCACTTCTTCGCTCAGAACATAATGGTATTCCGGTAAATGAATTTGACCTTGATACAGCCATTAAAAGGCATCCGGATCTGATCCTCATTGATGAGCTGGCCCATACCAATGCAGATGGCTGCCGGCATCAAAAGCGTTATCAGGACATTCGTGAACTGTTAACAGCTGGAATCGACGTTTACACTACTGTAAATGTCCAGAATATTGAAAGCCTGAATGACACGGTAGCTTCTATTACCGGCATTATGGTGGAAGAACGCATTCCTGACTTTCTCTTTGATGAGGCAGATCAGGTAAAACTGGTAGATATTGAGCCACAGGAGCTGATCGAACGACTGGAGACTGAAAATACAGGCTCCTGTCCCGACAGCTCCAATATTACTTTTACCATTGAAAACCTTACCGCATTAAGAGAAATATCTCTGCGCCGCTGCGCAGACCGGGTAAATAAACTGACCGAAGCATCACGGATAAAAAATAAAGGAGAGTATCACACAGACGAACACATTCTTGTATGCCTGTCCTCCTCCCCGTCAAATGCTAAAATAATAAGAACAGCAGCCAGAATGGCCAATGCTTTTAAAGGAACCTTCACCGCATTGTTTGTGGAAACTTCTGATTTTTCCTCTATGGACGATGTGGATCGGCAGCGGCTCCGGACTAATATTTATCTGGCTCAGCAGCTTGGAGCAACGATAGAAACTGTTTATGGAGACGATATTCCTTTTCAGATTGCTGAATTTGCCCGGTTATCCGGGATATCAAAAATCGTCATCGGCCGAAGCACCATCACGCGCCGTCCTCTTTTTGGAAAACCGGCACTGACAGAACAACTGATCGCCAACGCACCTAACATGGATGTTCATATTATACCAGATCAGCCCTCAAACCGTACCTCTTTTCCCCAGCATGTCCGAAAACATATTATTTTTTCTGTTGCAGACATCCTGAAAAGTATAGCGATCCTGTCGGCTGCAAGCTGTCTGGGTTTTCTGTTTCAATGGCTCGGTTTTGACGAATCAAATATTATTATGATATATGTTCTCGCTGTACTCGTGACATCCATTGTTACAGTGAATCGCATATACAGTCTGATTATATCCATTGTCAGTGTACTGGTATTTAACTTTTTATTCACCGTCCCCAAATTTACCCTGATGGCTTATGGACGTGGCTATCCTGTTACCTTTGCTATTATGTTCATCTGTGCCTTCCTCACCGGAACACTGACCACCAGAATGAAAACTGTTGCAAAGCAGTCTGCCCGGGCAGCCTTTCGCACCAAAGTTTTGTTTGATACCAATCAGCTTCTTCAGCAGGCGGAAGATCAGAAAGCAATTCTTACTTCCACCGCCCATCAGCTTTCCAAGCTTCTGAATCGGGATATCATTATCTATCCAGTAGAAAAAAACAGCCTGAAAAAGCCTCTGGTATTTTCTGCCGGAGAAAATAATGCTGCTGATTCATATCTCACAGAAAATGAACGAGCTGTTGCAGATTGGGTATTAAAAAACAACAAGCATGCCGGTGCCACCACACAGACTCTTACCAATGCCAAATGTCTGTATCTTGCCATACGGGTCAGTAATTCTGTTTACGGTGTTGTAGGAATCGCCGCATGCGGTCAGCCCCTGGATGCCTCTGAAAATAATATTCTTCTTTCCATTCTGGGTGAATGTGCACTTGCACTGGAGAATAAAAAAAATGCTCAGGAAAAAGAAGAAGCTGCGGTCCTTGCCAAAAATGAGCAGCTCCGTGCCAATCTCCTAAGGGCTATTTCACATGATCTCCGTACACCACTGACTTCCATCTCAGGAAACGCCAGCAATCTTATCTCTAACGGAAGCTCCTTTGATGAAGACACGAAACAGACAATTTATCAGGATATTTACGATGATTCCATGTGGCTGATCAATCTTGTAGAAAATCTTTTATCGGTTACACGCCTGGAGGAAGGACGGTTGAATATCCGTATATCTGCAGAACTTGTAGATGAGGTGATACAGGAAGCGCTGCGTCATGTAAACCGTCTTTCCAAGGATCATGAAATTACGGTCCACAATGAAGATGATCTTCTTCTGGCAAAAATGGATGCCCGGCTGATTGTTCAGGTTCTGATCAATCTTATAGATAATGCAATTAAATATACACCGAAAGGTTCCCACATCCGGATCAGAACAAGGAAAGAAGATCAATGGGCTGTTATCTCGGTATCTGATGATGGTCCAGGTATTGCTGACGAAAACAAAAAACAGGTATTTGATATGTTTTACAGCGGAACGCATCAGATTGCTGACAGCCGGCGCAGTCTGGGTCTGGGACTTTCCCTGTGCAAATCCATAGTCAATGCCCATGGCGGAACGATCCGGGTTTCCGATCATCTGCCTCACGGCACTGTATTCACATTTACATTACCAGCCGAGGAGGTAAAGTTACATGAATAAACCCTTGATTCTGGTGGTTGAAGACGACTCATCTGTAAAAAATCTTATCACAACCACTTTAAAAGCACACGATTACCGTTATCTGGTTGCCGGAAACGGCGAAACAGCCATTCTGGAAGCTTCTTCTCATAATCCTGACATTGTTCTTCTGGATCTGGGGCTTCCGGATATGGACGGAGTAGAAGTCATCCACAAAATCCGCTCCTGGTCCACCATGCCCATTATCGTCATCAGCGCACGCAGCGAGGATACCGACAAGATAGACGCACTGGATGCAGGAGCCGATGATTATCTGACCAAACCATTTTCTGTTGAAGAACTTCTGGCAAGACTCCGTGTGGTACAGAGACGGCTTTCCATGATGACAAACGAATCGCCGGTGGAATCTTCCGTATTCGTAAACGGTGCCCTTCGTGTAGACTATGCTGCTGGATGTGCCTATCTCGACGACCAGGAGCTTCATCTGACACCTATTGAATATAAGCTCCTCTGTCTTCTTTCCCGCAACGTCGGCAAAGTTCTGACTCACACCTTTATTACACAGAATATCTGGGGCAGCAACTGGGAAAATGATGTAGCATCCCTGAGAGTATTTATGGCCACTCTCCGCAAAAAGCTGGAGCAGGGACCGGATTCCCCTCAGTATATACAGACTCATATCGGAGTAGGTTACCGTATGATAAAAACAGAATAAAACACTCCTGCTTCTATGGAGTCAAAAAACCCCTGCTGTCGGTGGAAATACCACCGACAGCAGGGGTTTTTTCTGTTTATCAGAATTCAGGCTCGATCAGTCCGTAAGTATTTCCCTTACGTTTATAAACCACATTTACCTGATCGGTTTCTGCATTCACAAATACGAAGAAGTTATGTCCCAGAAGTTCCATCTGTACGCATGCATCCTCAGGATACATTGGTTTGATATCAAATTTCTTCGTACGAATGATCTTAACCTCTTCATCCTCATCATATTCTTTATCAATATATTCCTGCTGGAAGTTTCCGGCAGATTGTTTCCTGTCTACAATTTTGTTTTTGTATTTGCGGAGCTGGCGCTCAATCACCTCTTCTACAAGATCAATTGAAACATACATATCATTGCTTACCTGTTCAGAGCGGATGATATTGCCTTTTACCGGGATCGTAACCTCGATCTTCTGTCTTTCTTTTTCAACACTTAAGGTTACTACAACTTCGGTGTCAGGAGTGAAATACCGTTCCAGTTTTCCAAGTTTGTCTTCAACGGCTGTTCTGAGTCCTTCAGAAACAGTAATGTTTTTTCCGCTAATAATAAATTTCATACATCCATCCCCTTTGCTGTTTATTTGGGTAATGCCTGCGCCGGAATCTTCCTGCGCCTATTACTTATGAGGACATTATACCACAAACACATGAATTATAACAACACTTTACAAAATTTTTATAATATAAAAGTATAAATTTCATTATTAACTGATAAATAATCTTGTCCTACTGCACTCCTGAAACGCACATCTGCAGACTTCTGCTGCCTGCCGGAACTGTCCCTGTCTCAGGTTCTGAAGCTTGGGTAAGAATCTCCGTTCCTTTTTTATCTGTTACACAGTAAAGACCAATGCCTTCTCCTACGCCCGCATCGCTTCGAAGCTCCAGCTCATAGGTCCTGCCCTTTTGAACCGGAATCTCTTTTTTCAGAAAAGAATAAAGGGCTGTATTTTCCTTGATTCCGTAAGTATCGCCATCCTTCTCATAAAGGATCTCCCCGGTTTCCTTATCCTTCAGCGCTACAAAAAGACTGGAGGGCTCTGTTCCGGGTTTTGTAAATACACGGATCTTAATATTTGACAGAACGCTTCCATCTGCTGTAAATTCCTGGACTATCGGCTGATTTCCTTCCAGCATGACCACATTTTCCATTTCCATATTCTGGCGACTGTTGTCAAAGAAATTCACCTTTCCAGAAAGAACTCCTGCCGCACAGATCAACATGGGGATCACAAATGCCGCTACGCCAAAAAGAAATGCAGAACGGATCTGCCATATCAGTCCCTTTGCCACAGATTCTCCCTTGCGGCTGTGATACCTTGGATGGCCAAAGACCACATAAATAAGAAGCACTACCCACATTGCAGTACAAAGCATTTCCTGATCATGGAATCTGTAAAGATCCCACATACGCACTGCAAACTCTCTGTCCTTCAGCACATATTTCAAAATACCGCCGTTCAGCACACGCTCGTCTACCATGCTCTGGCTGCAGAAAATATACATGGCCAGCATAAAAATATTCGTTACCATCAAAAGCAGATTTCCATTTCCGCTGATCATAATATTCAGCACCAGGAAAGGAGCCATCAGAAGGATCCACTGAGGATTCCAGGTAGAAAATCCAAAAATGGCAAAACTGATTGCCACGCAGAAAAAAATTGCCCAGGAATAGGTTTCTCCCTCTGTTTCTGCTTTTTTTTGGTAAGCCCACACAAGCACAAACGCCGCCGCTGCCGCCATACCCGTGGTAGACGTCTTCAAC
>Kit_p2__coassemble_529_pt1 | contig 37838 bp, 37 predicted proteins | sample Kit_p2__metabat2_low_PE_055 | metagenome-assembled genome bin Kit_p2
TATCATTATAATTAAAATACATTAAAAGTGGTTTTGGAAGCTCTCTTTGATAAGTGATATCCATTGTTTCCACATAATATTCATAAAGTCTGGTAAGCCTGAGACCCTGCTGTACTGCCAGGGAAAACCACCGAAAATACTCAGTTTTCCTTGGATTTCCCTTCATAATATATTTACAGATCGCCTCCAGCACATCTTCTGAAGGAAACTGTTCGTATCCTGCCTCCAGAGCATGATAAAGACTTCCTGAAAAGTTCTTTTCGTAACCGGAAAGATAAGCAAGACGCATAACCAGTTCTTCTGTGAGAAGTTTCCGTCTTCCTGCAAACCGAAATACCTGGATCCAGAAAGGACTAAGTCTGTGGAACAATGAAATATCTCTGCTGATCCACTGCCATGCCTCCATATATAAAAGCGGACTGGTACATCCTCTCTCAAACTGCTCCTCCATCATAAAAATGGCTTCGGACGGAAGCTTTTTATATCCGCCGTCCATCTGGATCAGAAGCCACAAAAGCTGAAAGCTATCTGCTTTCTGCATATGAAAATTCTGGATTCTCCATACTGCCTGCGTTTTATCTCTATACAGTCCTGTTACACTGCAAAGATACAGGTAAATACCCGCAAGCTCCAGCTCCTCCCTGGAAAACTCCTTATTCTCATATTTTTTCAGAATTTCAACAGCTTCTGTGTCTTTACCTTCCAGATGATCGATATATGCTTCATACATTTGATAATCCGGATAATCACATCCTGAGGCATGAAGCTGATTCAAAATAAAATGGCTGCTCCCGGTCCAGGTGTTAAAATCCATTCTGCCTTCCCGATATTCCAGATAATCTTTTATCAATGCAATTCTGTGGCGCTTTTCTTCTGCCCGTACATCTACTCTTACACGAGGTCCCCGGGAAGCCATTACCTCATACACAAGTTTCTGATAAGGACTGCTCACTATGATCTGCCCAACCTGGTTTCCCTCTTTAAGCCGGTCTGCATGAAGCACATATTCGATATGACAAGTACTTCCGATAAAATCCTCCTGGGTTACTACATGATGTTCTACCTCCAGGAAGTCACCTACTGATTCTATATCAAGCCTTAAATGTCCCCAGCCGCTCCTTTGGATATCAAAGGATTCCTGCATTGACTCTGTAAGCTCATAAAATTCATTTTTCACAGTTTTCAGTGAAATTGAAACAGGCTCCTTCTCCTTCAGTGCAATAAAAAATTCTTCCAGATGCTGGTATGTAACAGGCTGCTGTGAAAGTCCCATAAAAAGAGCTTTTTGTTTTTCTTCTGCTTGATCCATCATTGCAGAAAAACAACTGCCGGTAAAAAGGTGATATGCTTTTCGGAAATCTTTTTTGGCTGTCTTCCGAAAGTTCTCCATATCGTTTAATTCTCCTGCGGCACCCTGAAAACTCTCTTTTTCTGCTTTTATTTCAAACGGTATCTTATACTCTCCTATACTGGAGGTAATACACAGCCAGCCACTGCAGACATCACCTGGCAGCATACCGCTTCCATCTGCTCCATAGGGAATACATACAGTTGTCCCTGAAAATTTTCCGGCTCCAGGTACAAATCTTCGATGTGAGGAGGTTATGTAGCCCTGGATTTTTTCATCATCTTCCGTTCCCAGATAAAGCTCTCCTCTGACAGCATCTCCTGCCTTCAAAGAAATTTCCAGTCTCTCCTGAGAAAAAAGGAGCTCCGGTTCTTCGTATCTGAATTTTCCGCTGAGTATTTGTTCAATCTTTTTTTTCAATATGGTTCACCTTTTTGTCCTTTTATCTAGTGTTTCTATTTACAATATGGTGTTTAAAACTTCTTCCTTCATAGGAATAGAAGCTGTCGCACCCGGTCTTGACACTGCAATGGATGAGGCTTTCGCTGCCAGCTTCAATCCTTCTTCCACCGGAAGCCCGTCTATCAGAGAAGAAATAAAATATCCCGTAAATGTATCTCCTGCTGCAGTAGTATCTACTGCTTTTACCTTGTAGATCCCCTGACGGTAAATTCCTGTGTGATCCTGAAAAACAGATCCGTCTCCGCCCAGAGTCAGTACTACCCGTGCATCAGGATAAATTTCTTTTATCCTGGAAAGGATTTTATCCGGTTCTTTTTCACCTGTGATTTGATATCCTTCAATCTCATTTACCAAAAACAGACTCACCTTTGAAAGGTCACATTTTTCCAGCCCTTTGTCATAAGGAGACGGATTCAGGATGATCGTCATTCCTTTTTCATATGCTCTGTCAATAACATAATCCAGTTCACTGATCTCATTCTGAAGCAGGATGAGATCCTCCTTTTCAAAATTCTCCAGTACCTGATCCACAAATTCTCTCGTGATACTTCTGTTGGCTCCTCCAAACAGAAGTATACAGTTTTGTCCATCCTTATCCACCTGGATCACTGTATGTCCGCTAGGTCCCTGTATCTTGCGGATAAACTCTGTATTTACACCATTATCCCGACATGTTTCCAGAAGAATATCGCCTTCTTCTCCAATCATTCCCGCATGATAGACCGGAATCCCCGCTTTTGCCAGAGCAATCGACTGATTCAGTCCCTTTCCTCCGCAGAATGTCTTTCTGTCTTTTGAGGCCTGCGTTTCCCCTGGGATCAAAATACTTTCTACCTGATACACATAATCCAGATTCAATGATCCAAAATTCAATACCTTCATATTGCAACCTCCTTTATACAGGTATCATTCTCTGCTCTATACGATTTTTATATCTTCAAGTATATATTTCATTCTAATTTCCGTCAAGAACCAGCTTCTTTTTGATGGAAAAGCACGAACTTCTTGTCCCAGACATAGACTATAATGAAATCCCCTTTGAGGTGAAGACTTGAAGACTTTCCTGAAACCTCTGACATCAGCCGAAGAAAAGTACTACCTTCAACGCTTCCAGGAGGGAGATTTGGAGGCAAAAAATATTCTGATCGAGCGGAATCTCCGTCTTGTGGCTCATGTGGTCAAAAAATATCAGGGTCCTGAGGAGGATCTGGACGATCTGATCTCTATTGGAACCATCGGACTGATCAAGGCAGTCTCCACCTTTGACCAGGCAAAATCTGCCAGACTTTCCACCTATGCCGCACGATGTATTGATAATGAGCTTCTTATGATGCTGCGCTCCAGAAAAAAGCATTCCCGGGAAGTTTCATTATATGAACCAATCGGCACTGACAAAGAAGGGAATGAAATCAGCCTCCTGGATATTATCGAAAGCCCGCCTGTAGATATTGTAGATGCCTATGCAGCCCGTCAAGATATCCGTTTTCTGCTTGCATCTCTGGATTCTGCTCTTACTCCCAGAGAATATCAGGTTATCTGTCTGCGTTATGGTCTCTACGGTATTCCTGAACAAACACAGAAGATCATTGCCCAAAAACTTCATATCAGCCGATCCTATGTATCCAGGATCGAAAAAAACGCGCTAAAAAAACTGCGTCAGCTTTTTCAGGAGCAGACATAAGGAAAAGGGATATCGCCTTCTCCCGACGGATCCGGCAGCATCCCTTTTTTCTTTTACATTTCTGCTCTTCTCAGCAGATCATATTTTTCTGCCTCTGCGCCCAGATCTACAGCAAGTTTCTGCTGAGGATGGGGCGCGCTCTCCACAGAAACTCCGTTTTCATCATAAATCCCCCTGACAACGGCAGTAAGATTCCGCCCGTCAGGTTTCATGATCTCGATAGTCTCCCCTACCGAAAATTTATTTCTCTGAGTAATATGGACCAAACCGTTTTCATCAATTTCTTCTGCATATCCCAGATAAGTATATTCCTTCACATATGTGTTATTATCGTAAATCTGCGTATTTTCATCCGGCTTTCCATAGAAAAATCCAGTTGTAAACTGACGGTAAGTACAATTAGATATCTGTTCCTTATACCATTCCATATTTGCATGGTATTTTTCCGGAGCTTCCATATAATCATCAATTGCTTTTCTATATGTTCTGGCAACAGTCGCTACATAAAGAGCAGTTTTCATACGCCCCTCGATCTTAAGACTGTCAATGCCGCAGGTAAGGATATCATCCATATGCTCGATCATACAAAGATCCTTGGAATTAAAAATATAGGTTCCCCTCTCATTTTCAAAAACAGGCATATACTCACCCGGTCTGGACTCCTCCACTATTGAGTATTTCCAGCGGCACGGATGTGTACATGCGCCTCTGTTAGCATCTCTTCCTACCAGATAATTGCTGAGAAGACAGCGTCCGGAATAAGAAATACACATAGCGCCATGGACAAAAGTTTCTATTTCCATATCCTCCGGAATATGCGCACGTATTTCTCTTATCTCATCCAGAGAAAGCTCTCTGGCTGTCACCACACGCTTTGCCCCCAGCTGATACCAGAAACGATAAGTTTCATAGTTTGTGTTATTTGCCTGAGTACTGATATGGCATTCTATCTCCGGACATATTTCCCTTGCATAGGTAAAAATTCCCGGATCTGCAATGATCAGCGCATCCGGCTTTAATTCCTTTAATTCCTGAAGATATTCACGTACTCCCGGAAGATCTTCATTATGTGCCAGGATATTGACTGTTACATAAACCTTTACTCCATGCTCATGAGCAAAATCAATTCCCTCTTTCATATCCTCATGTGAGAAATTTTTGGCTTTTGCACGAAGTCCAAAAGCTTCTCCTCCAATATATACTGCGTCTGCACCAAAGATTACTGCAATCTTCAAAACCTCCAGACTGCTGGCAGGTACCAGTAATTCTATTTTTCTCATATTTCCTCCTTGTCCATGGTCATCGGATCCAGTGGCATTTTTATACTGAGGGCTGCTCCATCTCCCAATGGAAGTATACTGGTCATAAGACGTTTATCATGTTTCAGTGTATAAAGATATTCTCTCATCCTTTTATAGATGGTTCTGTTTCTCCGCTCTACCAGATAATGCGATTCAATAAGCTCGCCTTCCTGAAGTACATTATCTGAAAGAAGAATTCCTTCCGGTGCCAGAAGCCTGATCACATCCTCCAGCCAATGGATATACTGCCCTTTAGCTGCATCCATAAAAATAAGATCATATTCCCCTTCCAGTTCTTTCAGGATCTTCCCGGCATCACCTTCCAGTAACGTGATCTGCCGGTTCCTTCCTGCTTTGAGAAAATTTTCTTTGGCAACAGGAATTCTTTTTTCATAATTTTCTATTGTAGTGATTTCAAGATCTGGAAGACCATACTCGCACATAAGAAGTGTGGAGAAGCCTATGGCTGTCCCCACCTCCAAAATACGCTTTGGCTTTTTTACAGCCAAAAGTACCTTTATAAAGCTCTGCATCTCTCTGCGGATAATAGGAACTCCTGAAGAAAGAGCATCTTTTTCCAGCTTTTCCAGAAACTCTGTATTTCCCGGATCAAGAGAATTGATATAAGTTCTCATCCTCTCCTCTACGATCACTGCTCTGTTACCTCCTGCTCTGCATCACCGGAAATGATCGCCATAAGTCTTGCAGGTTCATATGCTGTGCTGAGAAGATAAGTTCCCGGTTTCATTTTTCCTTTATAATTAGACAGTTTTTCCTGAACCCAAAACACCTTCGCATCCTCTATGAGTCCTTTGCTTTCTAAAGTTTTAGCAATATCATACACAGAATCATCTTCCTTAATGACTACCGTGATCTCCTGTCCTTCACCCGGACTCATTGGCTGCTGGTCAAAAATGTCATGTCCAAACTGATAGGACACTCTTCCGATCCAGATGATCAAAACAACAATGCAGACATACAGGGCGATCCTGAACGCACCGCCTGCAACAAACACGCCTGCCTTCCCTACACGGTCTCTTGTATCTCCCATGTAATCCTCCTTACTGACCGCCAGCTTTACAGCGGCGGAATATCCATCTCAATACCTTCTGTCAATGTCCTGCATATCCTCTGCATCATCCTGCAGAGATCCAGTTCTGCATCCAAGTATGCATTTACCTGCGGAATACGGCGAAGCTCTTCGGATTCTCTGGAAAGCACTTCGGCAAGATGGAACATATTACTCCTGTCCTCCTCATTTTGAAGACGGAAATTATCAGCTCGAAACTGACGGACTCGTTCCGCCAGCTCCGGATTCTGGTTCAAGATTCCCTCCTGAAGCCTGTACTCTTTGTAAACACTGCTTTTTTTTACAGACTGGATCAGCATATGGATATTCCTGTTAATCCCGTCCATTATCAGGCCTCCATAATGATCGGTAATATCATCGGTCTTCTCTTGGTACGTTTCCAAAGATAATCACCCACTGCATCTTTTACTACAAGCTTGATCTTACCCCAATCTGTAATATTCCTGTCCATACATGATTCCAGGGCCTGTTCCACCACTTCCTTTGCATGAACCATCAGATCTTCGGATTCTCTTACATAAACAAATCCTCTGGATACAATATCCGGACCTGCCAGGACCACATTACTGTGACGTTCCAATGTCATTACAACAATCATGATTCCATCTTCTGCCAGATGCTGTCGGTCACGAAGGACAATGTTTCCTACATCGCCTACACCAAGCCCGTCTACCAGGATTCCGCCAGTCTGAACACTTCCTGTTACCTGCGCACTGTATTCATCCAGTTCAAGAACATTACCGGAAGCCAGAATAAAAATATTCTCTTTTGGAATTCCCAATTCCTCTGCAATATGCTTCTGAGCAGTCAGATGGCGATATTCTCCATGTACCGGAATTGCATATTTAGGACGTACCAGAGAATAGATCAGTTTGATTTCCTCCTGACATGCGTGTCCAGAAACATGTGCATCCTGGAAAATAACCTTTGCCCCTTTCATATACAGTTCATTGATAACTTTTGAAACTGCCTTTTCATTTCCCGGAATCGGATTGGAGCTGAAGATAATGGTGTCGTTTGGTTTAATGGTAATCTTTTTATGGATATTAGCTGCCATTCTGGACAATGCAGCCATGGATTCTCCCTGACTTCCAGTTGTGATAAGCACTACCTTTTCATCCGGATAATTTTTCACCTGATCGATCTCGATCAGTGTATTTTCCGGAATCCGAAGATATCCCAGCTCAGATGCTGTGGAGATTACATTGACCATACTGCGGCCTTCCACCGCAACCTTTCTGCCAAAGCGATATGCCGTATTGATGATCTGCTGCACACGGTCTACATTGGAAGCAAAGGTAGCAATGATAATTCTGCTGGAAGGATATTCATTAAACAGATTATCAAACACTCGTCCTACCGTACGTTCTGACATTGTAAAACCAGGTCTTTCTGCATTGGTACTGTCGCACATCAACGCAAGTACACCTTTTTTACCGATTTCTGCAAAACGCTGCAGATCGATCGCATCTCCAAATACCGGAGTATAATCAACTTTAAAGTCTCCTGTATGAACAACGATACCTGCCGGAGAATAAATTGCCAGGGCGGATGCATCCTGTATACTGTGGTTTGTCTTGATAAATTCAATTGAAAATTCTCCCAGATTGATCACCTGTCCATGCTTCACCTCTTTTAATTTGGTGGAGCGCACCAGATTATGCTCTTTCAATTTGTTGGTGATCAGTCCAAGGGTCAGCTTTGTGGAATAAATCGGCACATTTACTTCTTTTAATACGTAAGGCAGTGCCCCGATATGGTCCTCATGTCCATGAGTGATCACAAAACCTTTGACCTTGGAAATATTATCTTTAAGATATGTCACATCCGGGATAACAAGATCGATTCCAAGCATATCATCTTCCGGAAAAGACAGTCCGCAGTCTACTACTACTATACTATCTCCATATTCAAAAGCTGTAATATTCATTCCAATCTGTTCCAGACCGCCTAACGGAATCACTTTCAGACGTTCCCCTGTTCTGCGGCTTCGTCTTCCCTGTCTGGACGGATTTTTCACAGGATTTTTGGCAGAATTGTTTCTGACAGCATTTTTATTCATCGGCTTCTGCTGTTTATCCGTATATTTTCCACCTTGTCTTGTCTGTGATCTGTATCTGTTATTTTTCTGTTTTGTCACCTGTTTTTTTGTATTGTAATCGGAGGATTTCTGGTTTCCTCCGTTTCGTCTCTGTTTTCCATCTTTTTCTTTTATATTACTATTTTCACTTTTCAAACATTGCACCTCCATACTTATGTGCTGCTCTATACAAATTTGTGCACGAAAACTCAGGAATACCAAAGGCATTCCTTTTCAATTTGTCTGCCTCAGGCAGACACTGGTAATATTATCTTTATATTTATTTTTTAAATTACATTTCCAGATCTACATCTTCCAGCATTTGCTCAAAAACTTTATAAACTGCCTGCAGTTCTTCTTCCTCTTCTACCATTTCATAACATGCTTCCGGGCTTTCATCCGAAGAAGTATCTTTTAAAATATAGGCAGATGCTTCATCTTCCAGGGAATCTGATACAAGAAGATATGATTTCCCTGCGATCATTGTCTGTTCTTCTACATAAAACTCTTCTGTTGTCCCATCCGGGGACTGAAATCTGATTTTTTCCATTCTGCCATCCTTATCTGTTTGTCAGAGAATCCAGATATCCCTGCAAGATCAAAACTGCCGCCAGAGAATCCAGATGCTCTTTTCTGTCCTCACGGCGTACTCCGCCTTCCATAAGAACACGGTTCGCCTCCATTGTTGTCAGACGCTCGTCCCACATGATCACAGGCAGACCCGTCCTTCTCTCCAGTGTTTCCTTAAATTCCAGAGATTTTTCTGCCCTTTCTCCAAGGGTATTATTCATGTTTTTCGGAAGTCCCACAACAATCTGTTCTACACCATACTCCGCCACCAGTTCTTCTATGCGAGCCAGTGTCTTTCGAAGCTTGTTTTCCTGCTTTCTCCATATGGTCTCCACTTTTTGAGCAGTCAGCCCTAAAGGATCACTGACTGCCACACCTACGGTCTTAGAGCCATAATCCAGTCCTAATATACGCATATCAGCGTTCCCAGGAGCGATTTCTGATATATTCATTCAGAAGCTCCTCTACCAGTTCATCTCTTTCTACCTTCATGATCATACTTCTGGCACCTTTATGACTGGTAATATAAGTTGGATCACCGGACATAATATAACCTACGATCTGATTGACCGGATTATATCCTTTTTCATCCATTGCATTGTACACCAGATCCAAAACTTCTTTTACCTCCAGTTCCTGATCCGGTTTTGTCCTGAAATACTGTGTATTTCCTAAATTGTTTTCTGCCATTTTTTCTCACGTCCTTACTATTATTTCTTTTCTATTTTAATATAATTCACCGTAAAATACAAGGTGAGTTTTCTGTCGGTTTCCCAAGAAGAATGTGTTCCTTGGCAAAATCAGTGATTTTGACTGTCAGAAGATCATTTATGCCAATTCCTTCCTGTTTTTCTACAGCAACCTTTACATACTCTCTACTGTGGCTGAGATAAAAAACTTTTCCATCGATCTCTGTCTCTTCTTCGACCAGAATCTCCAACTCTCTGCCAATCATATTTTCTTCATATTCCCGGGCACGGAGTTCATGTAATTCCAGCATTTTTTCGCTTCGTTTTGCCTTTTCAGCTTCTGTCAGCTGTCCATCCATAGCTGCCGCCTTTGTCCCCTGGCGTCTGGAATATTTAAAAATATGTGTCTCATAAAAATGAATATTCCTTACAAATTCATAGGATTCCATAAAGTCTTCTTCTGTCTCATGAGGAAATCCTACTATCACATCAGTGGTCAGCGCTGGCGCCTGGTAATATTTCCGGATCAGGTCACATTTTTCCGCATACTCTTCAGCGGTGTATCTTCGGTTCATATCCTTCAGAGTCTTATTGCAGCCGCTCTGGAGAGAAAGATGAAAATGAGGGCATACCTTTGGAAGTGCCGAAATCCCTTCCATAAATTCTTCTGTAATGACACGCGGCTCCAATGATCCCAAACGAATTCTTTTGATGCCCTCTATCTCATGGACTGCTCTGATCAAAGAAAGCAGATCTTCTTTTTTATCTTCGTCTTTAAAATCCACACCATAAGAGCTTAAATGGATACCGGTAAGCACCACCTCTTTATATCCGCCTGCAGCAAGATTCCTTACTTCTTCCAGGATTTCTGTGATCCTTCGGCTGCGTACTCTACCTCTTGCATAAGGAATAATACAGTAAGTACAAAACTGATTACAGCCATCCTGCACTTTAATATATGCCCGCACATGTTCTGCAGTATGATCAATAGAAAGCTCCTCATATTCTTTTGTTTTATTTATCTCTATCACCCGTGCTTTTTTTGCATGTTCTTTTTCAAATTCTTCAAGCGCCTGCACGATCTGATTTTTCTGATTATTTCCAAGGATCAGATCTACAGAAGCGTCTTCCTTCAGCTTCTCAGTATCAGTCTGGGCATAACATCCGGTAGCTACCACAATAGCATCCGGATTCATTTTTTTTGCTTTATGAAGCATCTGTCTGGATTTTCTGTCCGCTATATTAGTTACCGTACAGGTATTGATCAGATATACGTCTGCTCCCTCCTGAAAAGGCACGATTTCATATCCTGCCTGCTCCAGAAGCTGCTGCATTGCCTCTACTTCATAGGCATTCACCTTGCATCCCAGATTATGAAGCGCAACTTTTTTACTCATATTTATGTCATTCCTTTTTCTATGTCAACTGGTCATTATTTCAAATATCATTGGTACTGTCTCTTCCGTTTGCATTAACAGAATCTTCATTACAATTTACACTATCTCAGATTTTCCACTTCATGGAAATTTAACAGCTTTTCCCTTGACTTTTTATCAGGGGGCGTATAAGATAAAAGCTGTAATACAACTAATTAAAGGAGGTCATCATTATGAAAACATTAAAAATATCTTTGAACTCTATCGATAAAGTAAAAGCATTTGTAAATGAAATCAGTAAATTTGACTGCGATTTTGATCTGGTATCCGGAAGATATGTTATCGATGCTAAATCTATCATGGGTATCTTTAGCCTGGATTTATCCAAGCCTATAAATCTGAACATCCACGCAGAGGGAACCACTCTGGATTCCATCCTTGCTGTTGTTCAGGCTTATGTGATCGAATAAGTTTTTTATTTTGCCGCAGCGTATCATACGCCGCGGCTTTTTTCATTTCATTTTATCTCAATCACCTCTGTGGAAGCTAATGCCTCCTCCATAAGCTGATCGATTTTTTCTTCCAGTTTTGTCTCGGATCTGTGGATTACATTTAAATTTGGTTTTGTTACCGGATGCTTTGCCACAAAAATCGTACAGCAGTCTTCAAAAGGCTGGATAGAAGTTTCAAAAGTATTTATCTTTCTTGAAATCTCTACGATTTCCTGCTTATCAAATCCAATCACAGGACGATACACAGGAAGTGTGCATACTTCGTTGGTAGCTGCAAGGCTCTGAAGCGTCTGACTTGCCACCTGTCCGATACTTTCTCCTGTGATCAGCCCAAGACAGCCTGATTCTTTCGCAAAGTGTTCTGCGATACGCATCATGTAACGCCGCATGATAATAGTCAGTTCTTCATGAGGGCACTGGTCATAAATATACAACTGGATATCTGTAAAATTCACCACATGAAGACGGATCGGACCACTGTAACGGGCAACCAGCTTAGCCAGATCCACTACTTTCTGTTTTGCACGTTCACTGGTATAAGGCGGTGCATGAAAATATACCGCATCGATCTTTACACCACGCTTAGCGATCATATAGCCTGCCACCGGACTGTCAATTCCTCCGGAAAGAAGAAGCATTGCCTTACCGTTAGTTCCCACAGGCATTCCTCCCGGTCCCGGAATGGTCTCTGAATAAACATAGATCTTCTCTCTGATTTCTACAGAAAGCGTCATCTGAGGATTATGAACATCTACAGATGCCTCTGGAAACTCGTCCAGGATCAGTCCGCCCAGATGTGCACTGACTTCCATAGAATTGACCGGATAAGATTTTTTTGCTCTTCTGGTATAAACCTTAAAAGTCCCGGAAAATCCCGGATAGCGGTTTTTCATATAGCTGACTACATCTTTTCCCATCTGCTCCAGGCCCTGATCCTCATAAATCACAACCGGACTGATTCCCACAATGCCAAATACACACTGAAGCGCTTCTACCGCCTCATCAAAATCATATTCTTCAGGACAAAGCACATATACTCTTCCCTGTTCTTTGATCACACGGAAATCTCCATCTACAGGTTCCAGCGCCAGACGCATCTGTTTTACCAGGGCATCCTCAAAAAGATACCTGTTCTTTCCTTTGATGGCAATTTCCGCATATTTGATCAGAAATGCATGAAAAATCATATTTTTTCTCCTTTATGCTTCTTAATTTTATCTTTTTAAATCTTTATCTCCTGGAATATCTCCGCAGCATAGGAACCATCTCCTCCATTACCTGAAGGAAATAATCAGCCTCTTCTACAGTATTTTCTTCCGAAAAACTAAGGCGAACAGTACTCTCTATCTGATCCTTCGGCATCCCCATTGCTGCAAGAGTGCTGCTTGGCTTACGCTTATGGCTGGAGCATGCGCTGCCTGCTGATATAAAAATCCCTCTTTCTTCCAGAGAATGAAGAAGCACTTCGCTTCGTACTCCCATAACACTGATACTTAAGATCTGAGGCGCTCCCTCTCTTAACTCCATTCCATTAATACGGATATCCGGGATTTTTGTCAGCCCTTTTGCAATATGCTCTTTTAAGCAATACATTTTTTCCACATTGGCATCCAGATTACGATATATTTCTTCTGCTGCCACTCCAAGTCCGGCAATTCCCGGAACATTGTCTGTACCGGAACGCATTCCACTCTGCTGCCCGCCCCCAAGAATCTGCGGCTGAATCTTTGCTTTTTCATTTATATAAAGGAAACCAACACCTTTAGGACCATGGATCTTATGGCTGCTGACAGAAAGAAGATCAATTCCCATTTTTTTCGGATAGATTCTGTATTTGCCAAATGCCTGGATCGCATCCACATGGAACAGCGCTTTCGGGCTTTTTTCCCGGATACGCCTGCCAATCTCCTCCACAGGCATCACTGCTCCTACTTCATTATTTACATACATAACAGACACCAGTATCGTATCCGGGCGCAGGACGGCTTCCAGCGCATCCAGCTTTACTACCCCTCGACTGTCCACCGGAAGATAAGTCACCTCAAATCCCTGCTCCTGAAGGAACAGCGCCGGCTGACTTACTGCCGGATGCTCTACTGCAGTAGTAATGATATGGTTTCCGCTCCGTTTATTTGCCATTGCCGCTCCGATCAGAGCAAGATTATCTGATTCTGTTCCCCCTGACGTAAACAGAATTTCTTTTTCCTGTACTTTCAGAATCCGTGCCAGCCTGGCTTCAGAATCCTTTACATATTTTTCAGCTTCTACTCCTTTCAGATGCATGGCAGAAGGGTTTCCAAAATCCTCTGTCATAGTCCTGATAACAATATCTTTTACAGAATCGTAGCATCTGGTGGTTGCAGAATTATCAAAATATACTTCCATGTTCAATCAATACTCCCTTTATTTTTACATACCCTGTAAACGATTTATGATCACTGCTCCAGCTGGAACATCAGAACTGACAGGATTGCAAGACCGGCAGTCTCTGTACGAAGAATCCGTTTTCCTAAAGTAATGGGAACTACTCCTGAATTTACAGCAGTCTCCACTTCACTTTCTTCAAATCCACCTTCCGGTCCAATAAAAATCCCTATGGATTGTCCCGGCTGTATCTGCTTTATGATCTCTTTCGTCTCTTCCATGCCCTTTGCCAGTTCATAAGGAATCAGACAGACATCCATCTCTTCAGCATAGGCAATTGCATCTCTGTAGCTCATAACGGAATGAACAGAAGGCACCAGCATCCGTTTTGACTGTTTAGCTGCACTTTCTGCGATTTGCTGCCATCTCTCAGTTTTTTTTGCTGCTTTTTTTCCGTCCAGACGGACTACGCATCTTTTTGTTTCCACTGGAATAATTTCAAAAGCTCCCAGTTCTACTGCTTTCTGAATGATCAGTTCCATTTTATCTGACTTTGGAAGTCCCTGAAAAAGATATATCTTATTTTGCAGCTCATAATCCGGCTCCTGGGCATAAAGGATATGGAGACAAACTTCATCAGACGCAGCTGATTCAATCCTGCAATGATATTCTTTTTTCTCCCCGTCACTGATCCACAATTCCTCGCCGGGCTTCATCCTTAAAACATTAACAATGTGGTTTACATCTGTTCCTGTAATATGGATCCGGTGAGCAGGTTCATCAATCTGACATGGCTCTACAAAAAACCTCTGCATGGATCAGTCCTTTCTTGCTGTAACAGATACCCATTCCCCCTGTTTTGTCACCTCAACAAGAGTAAGTCCTGCTTTTTTTACAGCTTCAGTTACAACCGTTTCCTTAACATCAAGAATTCCCGAAGTAATATAATAAGCGCCCTTTTTCATCTGATGGACAATAACCGGAGTCAGAGGTACCAGAACATCCGCAAGGATATTCGCTGCCACGATATCGTATTTCTCATATCCCACCTGATCCTGCACCTCTTTATCATCAATGATATTTCCGATCATCATGTCAAAATCTTTATCCGGAATCTGATTTGCCTCTTTATTCTCCTGAACTGCCGGAACTGCACATGGATCCAGATCTGTTCCTACTACATGACCTGCTCCCAGCTTAAGTGCTGTAATACCGAGGATACCGCTTCCGGTTCCTACATCAAGAAGCTCACAGCCTTCTTTCACATATTTTTTCAGCTGACGGATCACCAGCTGAGTGGTCTCATGCATTCCGGTACCAAATGCAGTACCCGGGTCGATATGAAGGATCATCTTACTCTTATCTTCTTCCTTTACCTCCTCCCAGGAGGGAACGATCAGAATATCGTCCACATAAAACTGTTTAAAATACTGCTTCCAGTTGTTGATCCAATCAATATCTTCCGTTTCGCTGACTTCAATAGTTCCCTCTCCGATATCCATAAAGGTACGAAGGTCCGCCAACTCTCTTTCCACCTCTTTGATGATTGTTTCCGCATCTGTCTCTTCTGCATTTTTCAAAAGCTTTCCATCTTCTGTTTCCTCTACAAAAAAGCTGAGATATGCCGTACCGTCATCCTCATTCATCTGAGGAAGGATATCCACAAACATCTGCTCCTTTTCCATAGCGGTAAGAGGTACATTATCCTCAATCTGAGCCCCTTCAAATCCAATGTCATATAAGGTGCTGATGATCACATCTTCTGCCTCTGTTATTGTTTTTATTTTAAATTTTTTCCACTTCATAACAATTTCTCCTATTTTAACTCTGTAAAAATGGACTGTTCTTATCCATAGACCGAACAGTAAATACTACCTCGCACTCTATCATACATGAAAATACAAAAAAAGAAAAGAGGATTTACCCTCTTTTCCCCAAAAGCTTTCTTATTCCTCAAAAGTCTCTTTCAGTTTATCCATAAAGCTCTTTTTCTTTTTTTCTGTTTTTTCAGAACCGTTGTTTTTCGTTCCTGCTGTCTTATTTCCGCAGGCTTCGTCAAACTTACGCAGAGCTTCTTTTGCCTCATCATTCAGATTAGTCGGAACCTGAACCACAAGCGTTACGTAATGGTCTCCGCGCACATTCTTATTTCTCAGTGACGGAACGCCTTTTCCTTTCAGACGGATACGGGTATCTGTCTGTGTTCCAGGCTTCACTTCATAAACTACATCTCCGTCCACAGTACTGATATGAACATCCCCGCCAAGAGCTGCCTGTGCATAAGTAATTGGTGCAGAGGAGAATATATTCATATCCTGTCTCTGGAAGATCGGATGACGGGCAATATTCACTTCCACAAGAAGGTCTCCTCTCGGACCGCCGTTGGTTCCCGGTTCACCTTTCTCACGGATGCGGATACTCTGTCCGTTATCAATACCTGCCGGAATAGATACCTGGATTTTCTTTCTGGAAGAAGTATATCCGGTTCCATGACAGGAAGTACATTTTTCTTTGATCACCTTTCCTGAACCGCCGCACTCCGGACAGGTCTGTACATTACGTACCATACCGAACATGGACTGCTGGGTATAGACAATCTGTCCCTCACCGTTACATTTCGGACAGGTTACCGGCTGTGTTCCAGGCTTTGCCCCGGTTCCATGACAAACAGTACATTCATCTTTCAGGACAATTTCCAGTTCCTTTTCGCATCCAAATACAGCCTCTTCAAAGGTAATATTTACCCGCGCACGAAGATTAGCACCTCTCATAGGACCATTGTTTGCCCGTCTTTTGCTTCCTCCGCCGAACAGATCGCCGAAAATATCGCCAAAGATATCCCCCATATCTGCGCCGTTAAAATCAAATCCGCCGAAGCCTCCTGCACCGCCTCCGCCATTTTCAAAGGCCGCATGACCAAACTGGTCATACTGTCTTCTTTTATCCGGATCACTTAAAATGCCGTATGCTTCTGTGGCTTCTTTAAATTTTGCCTCAGCATCTTTATCACCCGGATTTACATCCGGGTGATATTTTTTGGCTAATTTTCGATATGCTTTTTTCAGTTCCGCGTCACTGGCGTTTTTGGCAACCCCCAGGACTTCATAGTAATCTCTTTTATCAGCCATTGTTTCTTTTTCCTATGCTTTCTATCAGACTTCTTTATAGTCTGCGTCTACTACATCATCACCGTATCCAGCTTCATTTCCTCCCTGGGAAGCTCCGCCGCCCATGTTACCCATGTCCGGACCAGCCTGACCGCCGCCCTGCTGTGTCTGCTCATACATCTTCTGGAACAGTTTCTGAGCACTTTCCATCATCTTCTCCTGTGCTGCCTTGATATCAGCAACCTGTGCATCTGTCAGCTCTGCATTTGCTGTCTGGGAAAGAAGATCTTTCAGTGCATTCAGGTCAGCCTCTACAGCTGCTTTGTCGTTTGCATCCAGTTTGTCACCTGCTTCTTTCAGAGCGTTCTCAACCTGGAATACCATAGAGTCTGCGTTGTTTCTTGTATCAATTGCTTCTTTACGTTTCTTATCCTGAGCCTCAAACTCTGCTGCCTCTTTAACAGCTTTATCAATTTCGGAATCAGACATATTGGATCCTGCTGTAATAGTGATGTGCTGCTCTTTTCCGGTTCCAAGATCCTTAGCGGATACATTAACGATACCATTTGCATCGATATCAAAAGTAACCTCGATCTGCGGAACACCACGACGTGCTGGCGGGATTCCATCCAGACGGAACTGGCCAAGGGATTTGTTGTCTCTTGCAAACTGACGCTCACCCTGCACTACGTTGATATCTACGGCTGTCTGATTATCTGCTGCTGTAGAGAAGATCTGGCTCTTCTTTGTCGGGATTGTTGTATTTCTCTCGATCAGACGAGTTGCGATTCCACCCATAGTCTCGATAGAAAGGGACAGTGGAGTAACATCCAGAAGAAGGATATCGCCTGCGCCTGCATCACCTGCAAGCTTACCACCCTGTACGGAAGCACCAAGTGCAACACACTCATCCGGGTTCAGAGACTTGCTCGGCTCTTTGCCTGTGATCTGTTTTACTTTGTCCTGTACAGCCGGGATACGTGTAGATCCACCTACCAGAAGCACCTGACCAAGCTCAGAAGCGCTGATACCTGCATCGGAAAGCGCACGGCGTACCGGCTCTGCTGTCTTCTCAACAAGATCATGTGTCAGTTCATCAAATTTTGCTCTTGTAAGGTTCATATCAAAATGCTTCGGTCCTTCTGCTGTAGCAGTAATGAACGGAAGGTTGATGTTTGTTGTTGTTGCGGAAGAAAGCTCTTTCTTTGCTTTTTCAGCTGCTTCTTTCAGTCTCTGAAGAGCCATCTTGTCATTGGAAAGGTCTACGCCCTCAGTTCTCTTGAACTCAGCAAGCATATAGTCTGTGATTTTCTGGTCAAAGTCATCACCGCCAAGACGGTTGTTGCCTGCTGTAGAAAGAACCTCGATAACACCATCACCGATCTCAATAATGGAAACATCGAAAGTACCGCCGCCAAGGTCATATACCATGATCTTCTGCTCTTTTTCATTATCAAGACCATATGCCAGAGCTGCTGCTGTAGGCTCATTGATAATACGTTTTACATCAAGTCCTGCAATCTTGCCCGCATCCTTGGTTGCCTGACGCTGTGCGTCATTGAAATATGCCGGTACAGTGATAACAGCTTCTGTTACACTTTCTCCCAGATATCCCTCAGCATCTTTTTTCAGTTTCTGAAGGATCATAGCAGAAATTTCCTGCGGAGAATATTTCTTGTCATCAATAGTTACACGATAGTCGGAACCCATTTCTCTTTTAATAGAAGAAATTGTTTTCTCTGCATTGGTAACTGCCTGACGTTTTGCAGGCTCACCTACCAGACGTTCGCCTGTTTTTGTGAAAGCGACTACTGACGGTGTAGTTCTTGCGCCTTCTGTATTTGCGATAACGGTGGGCTGTCCACCTTCCATAACTGCTACGCAGCTATTTGTTGTTCCTAAGTCAATACCAATAATTTTTCCCATGATAATTTATCCTCCTTAATTAGCAACCTTTACCATACTGTGTCTGACTACGACTCCTTTATAGGTGTAGCCTTTTTGAAATTCTTCTACAATAATGTTCTCACTGGCTTCTTCATCCTCCACATGCATTACTGCATTGTGGAAATCCGGATCAAATTCTTTTCCTACAGCTTCGATCACTTCTACGCCCAGCCCTTCCAGTGTTGTCATAAGCTGTTTGTAGATCATCTGCATACCTTCGGCAAATGCATCTCCTTCCGGAGCCTGTGCAAGACCTCTCTCAAAATTATCCACTACAGGAAGCATGTTCTCGATAATTTCTTTTGCTCCCACAATATACATACTTGACTTTTCTTTCTCTGTACGCTTACGGAAATTATCAAATTCCGCCATACTGCGTTTCAGACGATCTGTCAGCTCTTCAATCTGCTGATCCTTTTTATCTTTTTTCTTTTTACCAAAAAAAGAGGGTTTCGCCTTTTCTTCTGTTTTCTCCTCTGCGGCTTCATTTCCTTCCGGAACCTCGTCAGCAGTTTCCTCTCCGGCTGTGGCTTCCGGTGACTCCTCCTGCACTTCTGTTGCAGTTTCGTTTTCAGAAACAACCTGTTCTGTATCCTCCTGCACCTCAGACGTGTTTTTCATTTCTTCTGCCACGCTTTTTCTACCACCTTTCTATCTTCACCTACTGGCTGTCATCATTATCGTTTTTATTCTTTCTGAATACCTGATCTAATTCAACTTTCAGGGTTTTCAGATTGTTTACAACATTTTCATAATCCATTCGTTTCGGACCTACAATACCAATGGTACCGTGCATCCCTTCTCCCAATTCATAGGTTGCAGTCACTACACTGCAGTCCTTCATTGTAGGAATGGGAAGTTCGTCTCCTATATACACCTGAACCCCAGTGTTTTCAGAGTCTGACATATGTTCCTTCACCAGATCCGCAAGCTGCTGTTTTTCTTCAAAGGTGGATATCAGTTCAGTAGCTCTCTGCTTATCAGAAAGTTCCGGATACTTAAAGAAGTTTGTAGCACCTGAAGTGTAAATCTCCAAATCATCTTCATCCACCTGAATAGTTGCGGCAACAGCATCCAGCACTCTTGCAACAAGTCCGCTGTGGATCCCCGCCTGCTCCTTCAGCCTTGCGATCATACCCAGATTAATATCCTGAATAGGAAGGCCGTTCAGATTCGTATTCAAAAGCAGATTCAATTTCAGGATCGTCTCATCATCCATCTCCTCATCCAGATCTATAATCTGATTTCGGATCACATTTCCCTCACAAACCACTACAGCCACCAGCTGCAGTTCATTGACTCGTGAAAGCTGGATAAATTTCAGCTTGCTTCCACTGTACTGCGGAACAGAGATCATCGTAGCGTAATTGGTATTGGAAGCAAGAACCTTGGCCACATTTTTCAGGACCTTTTCCATCTTGTCTGTCTTCTCGATCATCAGATTACGTATCTCTTCGATCTCATCTTCCTTTTCCTGCATCAGCTCATCTACATATAAGCGGTAACCTTTATCAGAGGGAATTCTTCCCGCTGATGTATGGGGCTGTATAATGTAGCCTAAATCTGTCAGGTCCGACATTTCATTTCGGATTGTTGCTGAGCTGACATTCAGATCTGTATACTTGGAAATAGTTCTGGATCCAACCGGTTCTCCTGTTTCCATGTAGGTTTTGATGATCGCTTTCAGAATTTTCTTCTTACGATCTGTCAAATTATCTTCCACGCCCTCAGCTCCTTTCCTTTTTCATTTGTTAGCACTCGATTTCAAGGAGTGCTAACATCTACATTGTTAAGATAGCACCGTTAAAATCTTTTGTCAAGGGATAAGATGTATTTTTATAAAAATCTTTTTTCTTCGTCAAAAAAAGACAGACGACACAGAAGCTTATCCTCTGTTATGTCTGTCTTTTATATACAGGATACTTATATCAGTTCTCCAGTTCCTGAAGATTTTTCTTTAAATCCAGCATCTTATCTCTTAGCTCTGCCGCCTGTTCAAAATTCAGGTCTGCTGCAGCTGCCCGCATCTGTTTTTCCACCTGTGCGATCAGTTTGACCAGTTCCTTGCGATTCATGGATTCCGGATCCTTTTTCAGCTTCACTTCCGTTTCCGCTACAGCCCTGGATACCGTGATCAGGTCGCGAACCGCCTTTTTAATAGTCGTCGGTGTAATTCCGTGTTCCTTATTATATGCCTCCTGTATCGTACGACGACGCTCCGTTTCACGGATGGCATTTTTCATAGAGTCTGTCATCACATCCGCATACATGATCACATGTCCCTCACTGTTTCTGGCAGCTCGTCCAATGGTCTGGATCAGCGAAACTTCCGAACGGAGAAATCCCTCCTTGTCGGCATCCAGGATCGCCACCAGTGTAATTTCAGGTATGTCCAGTCCCTCTCTCAAAAGATTGATGCCTACCAGCACATCAAATACATCCAAACGCATATCCCGGATGATCTCCGCCCGTTCCAGAGTATCAATATCCGAATGAAGATAACGAACGCGAATTCCCACATCTTTCATGTAAGCAGACAGATCCTCTGCCATTCTCTTAGTCAGCGTAGTAATCAGTATTTTATGTCCTTTTTCGACTTCTTTATTTACCTCTCCTATCAGATCATCAATCTGGCCTTCTACCGGACGTACCTCCACCTTTGGATCAAGAAGACCTGTCGGACGGATGATCTGCTCTGCACGAAGCATTTCATGCTCAGCCTCATAAACTCCCGGTGTAGCAGAAACAAACATAACCTGATCCAGTTTTCCCTCAAACTCCTCGAAGCTCAAAGGACGATTATCCTTGGCAGAGGGCAGACGGAACCCATAGTCCACCAGTGTCTGTTTCCTGCTCTGGTCTCCGGCATACATTCCTCCCACCTGTGACACGGTTTTATGTGATTCATCAATAATAAGAAGAAAATCGTCTTTAAAATAATCCATAAGGGTATACGGCGGCTGCCCCGGCGCCAGACCGGTCAGATGCCGGGAATAATTTTCAATACCGGAACAAAATCCTGTTTCCTTCATCATTTCCACATCAAAATTTGTCCGTTCCGCAATTCTCTGGGCTTCGATCAGTTTATCTTCGCTCTTAAAGTAATCTACCTGCTCCTTCATTTCTGCAAGGATTGCATCCGCGGCTTTTTTAATCTGTTCCTGAGGTACTACATAATGAGATGCCGGGAAAATAGCCGCATGGCTCTGCTCATTTTTGATTTCACCTGTCAGTACATCGATTTCTGTAATGCGCTCAATCTCATCGCCAAAAAACTCCACCCGTACTGCACGATCCGTAGCATTGGCAGGAAAAATCTCCAGCACATCCCCTTTCACCCGGAAGGTGCCCCTGTGAAAGTCCATTTCATTTCTCGTATACTGAATATCGATCAACTGACGTATTACCTCATCCCTGTCCTTTTCCATCCCCGGACGCAGAGAGATCATCATATCAAAAAATTCCTGAGGCGCTCCCAGTCCGTAAATACAGGATACCGAAGAAATCACGATCACATCTCTGCGTTCGCAGAGAGCCGCTGTGGCAGAAAGCCTCAGCTTGTCAATCTCATCATTGGTAGACGCATCCTTGGCAATATAAGTATCTGTGGAAGGAACATAGGCTTCCGGCTGATAGTAATCATAATAGGATACAAAATACTCCACCGCATTATTTGGAAAAAATTCTTTAAACTCCCCATACAGCTGTGCCGCAAGAGTTTTATTGTGGGCAAGCACCAAAGTGGGCTTATTTAACTGTGCAATAACATTTGCCATGGTAAAGGTTTTGCCGGAGCCGGTAACACCAAGCAAAGTCTCAAACTGATTTCCTTCTTTAAATCCCCTGACCAGTTTTTCAATAGCCTGGGGCTGGTCTCCGGTAGGGGCATATTCTGATACTAATTCAAAATGATCCATAAATTCCTCCTATGAATCTGTTATCTGTTTCTTCTGTCATTATATCAGACTGTAAAATAAAAGTACAGGATAATCGAATGTCTGTTCTTTTTCTTTTTGTTTGACTTTCTTCAAAACTCCCCTTATACTATTTTTATTACATATGTAGGATTTGGAGGGATCACAATGACAAAACTGCCCCAGATTTCAGAAGCTGAATTTGAAGTAATGAAGATCGTCTGGAAATATGCACCTGTCAGTACTAATGAAGTAACTGAAAAATTGACAAAAACAACTGACTGGAGTTCCAAGACAATACAGACCATGCTGAAGCGTCTGGTCAACAAAAAAGCCATTACTTACGAAAAGCACAGCAGGGTCTTTGTCTATACTCCGCTGGTTCAGGAAAAAGAATACATTCGTCAGGAAAGCAGCACCTTCTTAAACCGTTTCTATAACGGCAATCTTGTTTCTATGGTTTCTTCTTATTTAAAAGATGAACATTTATCAGAGACAGATCTCACTGCCCTGCGCCATCTTCTTTCTGACACCAGCGAAAATAAATAGGAGGGAAGCTTTTGCCTGATTTTGCCGTTCATTTTTTCATATGCAATATTTTCATCTCCATAGGGATCGGTAGCATAAGTATGGTAAAGCATTTACTAAAAAAACATGTATCTGCCCAGATCCTCTATTATCTTTGGTTTTTCGTACTGGGATTGATGGCTGTTCCTTTTTTGCCTGCGGATATCTTTCTCCTTTTGCCAAAGCTTTCATCGGATCGCCTTTCGCAAACGGGACTTATGGATATGTCTGCCCAACGTCTCTTCACAGATCCGGGATCTATATTCACAGAATCCAATGACTTTGCAGTTTCTGTCAGCAGCAGGACTGCACCGATTCCTCTGTTTTTGTTGATCCTGTGGATTTCCGGTATGGTTGTAGTGAGTTTTTTTACTCTCCGGTCTTTTTTGCGCCGTTACAGATTAGAAAAATCTGCTCTGCCCGTGCAGAACCCTCAGGTTCAGGACTTATATAAAAAATGCTGCAGTGAAATAAAACTGAAAAAAACTGTTCCTGTTTACAGTACCGCATTTTTAGCTTCCCCTTATGCTACAGGATTATTAAAAACACGCATTTATCTTCCGATCCATCTGATCTCAGATCTTAATCCTGCTGAGTTACGTTTTATCCTGCTGCATGAATTGCAGCATTGCCGTCAAAAAGATACCTTCATCAGTTTTCTAATGCCTCTCATAGGTATTCTGTACTGGTTTAATCCTCTGGTATGGTATGCTCTGAGGAAAATACAGTGTGATCGTGAAATTGCCTGCGACTCAGCCGTTCTGCAGCTTCTTAAGCATTCTGATCATCGTGCCTATGGAAAAACACTGATTAATTTTGCTGAAAAAATTTCCCGTTTTCCTTATACCGCCGGAATCAGCGGAAATAAGTCTCAGATGGAATACAGAATCCTGAATATTATACATTTTCAACAAGAAACTAAAATCAGAAAATTGAAGGGAATGGCTGTACTTACAGTACTTACCTGCTTATTTGTTTTTTCTGCTCCCGTACTTGCTTTCCCTGACTCTTCACAATACGGTGAAACTTATTTTCCGGAACATATGGACCATATTACTGTCGTTGACCTGAGCGATATATTCAGCAACTATGACGGCAGTTTCGTTTTATATGATTCCGGTAAAAACACATGGACAGTTTATCACCCACATAATGCTGCCGAGAGGATTTCACCAAATTCCACCTACAAAATATATGACGCATTGCTTGGCCTGGAATCCGGTATCATTACTCCCAATAATACCGGTATGGTCTGGAATGGCAAAGATCAGCCGTTCCATGCATGGGAAGCAGACCAGACATTAGACTCTGCCATGAAAAATTCCGTAAACTGGTATTTTCAGTCTATTGATTCTCAGCTGGGATCTGATTCTGTAACATCCTTTCTGCAGAAAATCCAGTATGGAAATCAGCAAATCAGTTCTGATATCCGCTTATACTGGACAGATATGTCTCTGAAAATCTCTCCTTTTGAACAGGTAGAGCAGCTAAAAAAACTGAATGAAAACCAATTTCATTTTTCACCGGAGCATATCCGTACAGTCAAAGCTTCCATCCTTCAAAGCGCTTCTCCGGAGGGTGTTCTTTATGGTAAAACCGGAACAGGCCGTGTAGATGGAAAAGATATCAGCGGCTGGTTTATCGGTTTTACAGAAACCCCTGATAATGTATATTACTTTGCAACCAATATCCAGAATGACACATCAGCTTCCGGAAGCAAAGCGGCAGAAATCACGGCTTCTGTTTTGTCAAAATTAGAGATCCCGTATTAAATAAAAAGAACTGACACCAGATTTTTTCAATCTCCCTCCTGTCAGTTCTTTTTGTTTATTCTATTTCTGCATGGAAAAATACTGATCCAATACCGCTTTATCTTTTTTTACAACATAACCGCTTCCCCCTGTATCCTTAACATTCTCTGCCATACTGAGGATAAGAATCGGTCTCTCCACATTTTTATCTGCAGTAAAAACTGCAAACCATCCGATTTCTGTTCCCGTATGATCTTCTTTTGCAGCTTTTAATTCGGCCGTCCCTGTTTTACCGGCCAGTAAAATATCTTCTCTGCTGGCGTCGTATCCCGTACCACTTGGATCATTCACAACACCTTTTAATCCCTCCAGTATTTCTGCCGAAGCTTCCGGAGAAAATGCTTCGGGAATCCATATTTTTCTCTCCTGCCTCTCCTCATACAGCAAACAAGGCTTTATCATATTTCCTCCATTTAGAAATGCTGTATAAATACTTGCCAGATGCAATGGATTTACTAAAATCTGTCCTTGTCCATATCCGCTGTCTGCCAGTTGTATCTCGGTTTCTATATGCTCCGTATTTGAATATTGAGATTGTACCACTTCTATTTCGAAGGGCAGTTTCTGATTAAATCCCAGCTGCTCCAGGGATTTTTCCAGTCTCTCGGCTCCTGTTCTTAATGCCACTTTTGCAAAATAAATATTGTCGGAATAGATCAGGGCATTTTTCAGAATCACCGGTTCATATTCATGCAGTGTCGTTACCTGATAATCTCCCCAGGAAGAGTCCTTCTGCCACGACAGTCCCTCATTTCCAAAATTCTCATTCGGATCAAGTATTCCCTCCTTCATTCCGATTCCGGCAACTACAGGCTTAAATACAGAACCGGGACACCATATCTGCCGAAACCGGTTATATAATGGTCTTTTTTTATTTTCATTTAAAGTATCCCACTGCTCTTCTGACATTCCTCTGACAAAATCATTATTATCATACGAAGGCGTACTTACCAGAGCCAGGATTTCTCCCGTATAAGGATCCATGGCAACAGAACATCCCTCATCCTCTTTGAATTGTTCATAGAGCTGCATCTGAAGTTCAGAATCTATGGTAAGACGTATATCCTTTCCGTCCTCTTTTGTGATTCCGGCAATTTTCTCCTTTTTTTCTCCTGTCTTATCTATTATCCAGATCTCACATCCATCATTTCCTTTCAGTTCTTTTTCATAAAGTCCTTCCATTCCGCTTCGTCCAATGACACTGTCCGAGCGATATCCCTCGTTCGGATGCTTTTCCAGATCTTCTGCCGTAACTGCCTGCACATACCCTGTCAGATGGGCGGCTGCTTCTCCCATATCATAGGTACGGATCTCAATATCTGAAAACTGAACTCCCGGTATCTCTTTCATCTGCCTTTGTCTTTCATATTCCCTCATCATCTCCTCATCTGTCTGTATCTTCATACGATCAATCTCATGTATTTTCTGAAGGGTTGCCACCGGTACAAAGAAACCGTCTTTTACCCAGTCAGCCTCCAGTTTATTCTCTATATTTTCTATATCTGTACCCAGTAAGGCAGCCAGATCTTCTAAAGAATGTTCTTCTAATTTCCCAGGAACAACTCCCACAGAAACCGCTCTTCCCTGCCCTGCAAGACGTTTTTCGTTTCTGTCCAGAATCTGTCCCCTCTTTGCCTTTAACACAGAAACCTGTACTTTATCTGTCTCTGTCAGTGTCGGATAAATCATACTGTCCTGCCATAGTAATTTATATCCGTCTTTACATCTGACAAAATTTGCCTGATTATCAAATTCCACCTTCCCTGCCTCTGTTTCAAAGGAAACCGTATATAAAACAGATTTCATTTTCCCTTTGTTTTTCTTTTCTGTAATATTGCTTAATTTCAAGTTTTTTATACCGATTCCCTCATAAATCCTGGAATTACGTTCTATAAAATGCTGTTTTTGTTCAGAAGACTTTCCATCTGTGTCTGTCATTTCATACATTTCTTCGTATTCCTTCTTTTCAATATGAGCCATATACTCTGCAAGCAGCTTTTCCGGTTTTTCCTGCATTAAATTTCCAGCTACACCCGCCCCTCCTATAATCAAAATAATCCCCAAAAGAAAGAGCAGGGCTCTTCTGATTTTTTTCTTTTCTTTGCGTCTTAATGTTTTTCTCATCCGTTATCCTCCTAAATATTACAGTTGTAAGTTTATTAAATATTACATCTGTAAGAATTAGAAGTCAAGCTTTCTTTTTGAAAGAATGTAGCTGATACTCTTTCCTGACAGACAAAAAATGTCAGAAAGCTTTCTCTCATGCTTTCTGACACCTTTTCATGTTATCATATTTCATTTATCCGTCCATGTTTTAAAGATAATCCTGTAATTCTTTTATCAGAGTTTCCTCTGCTTTGATTACATCTTCTGCAAGTTTTTTTACCTTTTCCTCTGCCTTTGTATACTGATGCAGATACTGGTACAATGACTTTACTCCCATATTACATCCGTCTGTAAGCAGATCTGCCGCTGCACGATCCGGATCATCATCCTCAAATTTCATGTTTGTTTTCACCCAGGACATCATTTTTGCCATAACAGGCGGTTCCTTCCCCTCATCGTGAAAGGAAATCAGATATTCATGAGTCGTATCTCCCAGTCTGGAGTGGGTTTCCATACTTTTCAGTATCAGTTTACGTAAATTGCTGTCCGTTACATGCTTCAGTACATCCTCCAGAGAAGAAACTCCCATCTTTATTCCTGCATTGCATTCTCTCAGCAGCTTAATGGTATCGTCTTCCAAAAAAACACCTCCTGATCTTAATACAGGACAGTATTTCCAAATCTTCTGATTTCATTCATTTTTATAACAGGATTTATGGTAAATTTCTGTCCGCGCAGTATCTTACCGGTTCGGACACATAACAATGATCCTCTGCGGAGCTGTCTCAGGAGGAATACTTTTTGTCACAGATCCATAATAGACCAAAAGCTCCTGGCCTTCCGGAGTACACATAAATCTCTGTCCATTCAGAGTCCTGATGTTTGTCAGAGGAGAAAGGTTCAGCTTCAGAGACTGGTCTTCCGCAGTCAGTGAATCATCAAAAAATTTCAGAGCCACATCCTGACTCTTTCTAAGCGCTGTGATCAGTTCTGCCTGATATTGTGGCGGAAAAATCTTCGGAGCCGGAAGGCCGGTATCATAAAAAGCAGCCACCCGCATTCCTCTCCTCAGTCTTATATTATCCACTACTATGGTATCCGGTGACACCACAAAATTCACAATCTCACCCTCAGTATCTACTGATACCACAATGGAACAGCAGGAACCGCCGCTTCGGATATCCCGGATAATACCAACAACTTTTTCATAGGAAGCATATGTCATAATAAAAAACCTTTTTTTGTTTATCTTATGAAGTAAGCCCGGTTCTGTTCCATTGTCTTATATTTTAACGGATATAAATCCCGTCGCTTCCCATAAAGGCGCCCTCCGGGCAGGAAATATCCAGAAGTTTTTTTCTGCTCTCCACCAGTTTTTTATAGTCATTTTCCATTAGACAGAAGAGAAGATTTCTGGACATTCCCACATGAATCATACGCTCCTCTTCTTCCTTTTTCTCCTCTGGAAAATAAGGAACTGCCACAGAAATTTCTGCATTTTTACCATGAAAATGAAGTCTTGTTCCCTGCTCCGTAAATAATTCACAGATTGGCTTATAATATGCCCTGAAAAAAGCTTCTTCTGTAAACTGAACTGCTTCTCTGTTTTTTTCTTCCAGTTTTTCCGGTTCTCTTACCACACCGCAGAGAAATCCATGGTCATAATAGGTCATACAGACTGCTGCCGGAGATGGGATTGTTCCATTAATGGATGCAATAGCAGCTGCCTGCTGGCTGCCTTTTTTCAGCGCCTGCTCTCTTCTGTTGCTTCCGCCTTTTGCTTCCCATACACTCCAGGTCTGAGCAGCCTCCTGCAGACCAATCATATCCGGACGCCATTCGCTGTTGAAAAAATCAATAAAACCATCCCCATTTGTTTTTTCAATCAGATTCAGATGAGTCAGGTAATCCGTATCATACATTCTCTTACTGATCAGCTTTGTAAGAAACATTCCCATATAATAAGACATCACACTTTTTTCTGAAGAATCCAGATATGCAATACGTTTTGCTTTTTTTATCCGGTCACCCTCCGTATCCAGAGCTGTTTCTGCAAGAAACAGTTTATAGGTAAGTTCCAGCCTTTTTTTCGAAAAAAAGCCGGCAGTCATTCTCTGTATCGGCATCCCACAGGTAACAACTGCATGGAGCAGTTCCTTATTAGAAAATTCCAGTTCTGTGTTTTTGCTGGTAAGCCCTGTGGTACTTTCCCGATCCTCCATTTCCAGGGATATCGTGTATTTTTTTTCTTCTGTTAATATCATGGCACTTCTCCTTGCATCAATGGTAAAATATCTTTCTTTATTGTATCATTTTTTTACAATATAAAGCAACGAATTTAATTGAAATACAGAAAACTCCTAGTTCACAGCAACGCAGGATAATGCCATGCAGACAGCAACGTTCACACTTCTATTTTCTCCACATAAAATATACAGTAACTCTGAAAAGAAAGGATTTATCCATGGAAAATTATTCGATGAGCCGTTCCTGCAATCGTCCCTACCATGCAACCTGTGGTATGACAAAGGCTCAGACTCCTGTCCCAGCCTGCCACTGTGATTCCGGTCAAAACAGACAGTCCTGTGCATGCCGGATTCCAGGTACTATAACAAAAAATGCAGAAATGTATACCCACACCGATCACCTGGAACCTGCCATGGCATATGTTCCCTGCCAACAGCTTACTAACACCTATGATCTTTGCTATGCATTAAATGCCGGAACAATCTTTCCGCAGTTATGTAAGCCATTTTGTGGAAAGCGAGGTGGTCAGAGATGATGTATCACAATTCTTCCTGTTCCAGAACTCAGCTTCTTCAGCAGATCAATGAAGTAAGCTTTGCGGTCGATGACTTGCTTCTATATCTGGACACTCATCCCTGCTGTGAAAAGGGTATGGCACTTTACAAAGAATATGCGGAAAAACGTAAAAACCTCATGAAGAAATATGCCGAATGCTATGGACCGCTTACCATAGACGATGCATTAGAAACCAATGCAGACACATGGAAATGGATGGAACAGCCATTCCCATGGGAAAGGGAAGGAGGGTGCAGATAGTATATGTGGAATTATGAAAAAAGACTGCAGTATCCAATCAATATCAAGACTCCCAATGCAAAAATCGCCCAATATATCATGAGTCAGTATGGTGGCCCGGATGGCGAGATCAGCGCATCTCTCCGCTATCTGTCTCAGCGATTTGCCATGCCGAACCGTATGGCTGCCGCCGTCTTAAATGATGTGGGCACTGAAGAACTCGCCCACCTTGAAATGGTTTCCACCATTGTCCATCAGCTTACCCGGGATCTCTCTATGGAGGAAATAGAAAAAAGTGGTTTAGGTGCCTATTATATTGACCATACGGTAGGTGTCTGGCCTCAGGCTGCAGGTGGAATCCCATTTAACGCCTGTGAATTCCAGAGTAAAGGAGATCCTCTTACTGATCTTTTTGAAGACCTTGCCGCAGAGCAAAAAGCTCGTGCCACCTATGACAACATTCTTCGTGTGGTACGCAACATCCCGGAAATTGCTGATCCTATCCGTTTTCTCCGCGCAAGGGAAGTGGTGCATTTCCAGCGATTCGGTGAAGCGCTCAGAAGCGTCCAGGAACAGCTGGATTCCAAAAACTTTTATGCCTTTAACCCAGGCTTTGATATGCCCTGCGAAGCTTCCTGTAAAAACAGCTGAAAAAATCCCCCGGTCTGCAATCCGGGGGATTTTTCAAATAATCACTCAATCACATATGCGTTTACAATTTCTCCGTAATATGCCACGTGCACATCACGATTGGAACCGGTTGAGGAGTTGTCCACATTCTGAGGATAAAACTTCTCAACGGTTTCTTCGTCCATTGCATGAATATCCTGCAGCTGCTTATAAACAATCCGGCACTCCAGAGTCAGTGGAAACTCTCTGATTCCGGGAACTGAAATACTCTCCGGCTCCTCCAGAGTCAGGTTCAGTTCCTTGATCTTATCTGTATCACGTCCGGATTTGGAACCGCAGAATCCAAGGGCTTTTTTCTGGCTGTCATCCAGAGGAATATTCACCGTAAACTCTCCATTCTTTTCCAGAAGTTCTCTGGTAAAACGGCCTTCGCGAATCACTGTGATAAATACAGGTTTTCCCCATTCAATTCCCAGCATTCCCCAGGAAATCGTCATGGAATTTACCTTGTCTTCTGATTTTGAGGTGATCAGAACCCCATTTCTGAGTCCTTGCAGGATTTCTCCTGTATGTTCAAATACATCAATTTGCTTCTTCATATCCGATATCCTCCTTGTCTGCATTTTAAGCTGACTTTATCATATGACAAAAAGCTTTTGATTGCAAGAAGAACCCCTTTCCATTCCGAATATGCAGTTACTGTTCACAGCAACAATATCTTTTCATTTTTCCCATTTCTTGTGGACGGACACTTTTCACCCTGATATAATAAAATAACTATAGAAAAGGAGTTTTTCACATGACAAATACAGTAAAAAATTCAAATCTCACCCTTAGATATTCTTTTATACAGGACTTTTACTGGATGAATTTTTCCGCCATTATGGGCTTTGCCAGTCTTTATCTTCTGGACAGCGGATTTACCAACACTGAAATCGGCATGATCATGGCAGTTGCAGGGATCATTTCTGCCATACTTCAGCCGGTGATCGCAGGATATGCTGATTGCCCGTCAAGTCCTTCTTTAAAAAAGATCGTACTTGTCCTTATACTGTTCCAGCTTATCCTTGGGCTCCTGATGCTTCTTTCTTTCCGAAAAAATATTTTTTTTACCGGGCTCCTTTACGGAAGTACAATCACACTTCTGCAGCTTTTGAACCCTTTTATCAATTCCCTTGGCATGGAAAGCATCAATCAGGGAAAACGTCTGAATTTTGGAGCTGCCAGGGGCATGGGGTCCGTTGCTTATGCCATTATGTCCTATCTTTTAGGAGCCATTGCAGAAAAAGCAGGAGCCGTATCCGTACCATTTTCTATTTCTGTTCTCTCTCTGGCTTTTGTGGGAGCGCTGATTCTGTTTCCATTTCGCAAGACAGAAGTTTCTGTCTCTGCCCAAAGAACTGCCGCTTCCAGCCCACTGGCATTTTTTGTAAAGTACAAACGTTTTGCCATTGTTCTGATCGGCTGTATTTTTATTTACCTCAGCCATGTACTCCTGAACAGCTTTACCTTCCAGATTGTAGAAAGTAAAGGAGGTGGAAGTGCAGAAATGGGAACCTCCATGGCCATTGCTGCTCTTATTGAACTTCCTCCCCTGTTTCTTTTTACTTTTATGCTGAAAAAAGCCGCCTGTCATTTCTGGTTCAGAATCTGCGGTATTTTCTTCATGCTGAAATCACTGGGAACACTTTTTGCTCCTAATATCCCCGTTTTTTACGGTGTACAGTTTTTACAGATGCTGGGATGGGGACTTATCGCAGTCTCCTCTGTATACTATGTGAATTCTATCATGGAAGAACAGGATGCTATCAAGGGGCAGGCTTATATTACTATGACCTATACCCTTGGAAGTGTGATAGGCGCTTTGTTAGGAGGGGCTCTGATTGATGCCGCAGGTGTTAATGCCATGTTGATCTTTGCCACTGTATCTGCATTTATCGGAATGATAATTCTTTTATTCGCTACTGAACGCACAAACAGCAGCCGGACCTGATCCGACTGCTGTTATTATTTTTCCCAACGGCTTTTTTTCTTCCTGCATATTTCATCCCACTGGCAGTCTCCGCATATAGCCTCTCTCCTTCCAGGTTTTAAAATCATCTGTTCCACTTTGGATACAAACTCCTGGAAGCCAAGAATCTCATTTTCTCTAAAATCACACAATTCTAGAACTGACCGGTCATAAAAAGCAGTCTGTTCTGCGGTCCTGCATATATTCTGCTCCAGGTTTGGACATGCGGAACAGATTTCATCGCCTGCGACAATCAGCTTTATTTCCGCTCCATTTTCCAGTATTTCCAGCATCTGACCCATATGAGAAGAAAAACTGCTGCTGTAACCTTTTCCCTCAAAATATGCCAGACACATGCCATGATGAGGACGAAGCCTGTATACTTTCTTTTTTTCCATATTACATTACATATTTTTTCAATTTTTTAGACAAACCATAAGCTAAAACAATCTTAATAATATCCGGAATAACAAACGGTATCACACACCATCCGAGTACTGCTGCAATACCTATTGCACCATTTGTCCGCATATAAACTGCCATAAACCACAGAGTTCCAAATGCATAACAGACAAGAAGCCCTGCTGCCATGGAGAAAATCTGGATCAGAGATTTTTTACCGGGAATCTTTTCCATTGCCCACATAGTAAGAGCTGAAAACAAAAATCCGACAATATAACCTCCTGTTGTCCCAGTGATAATTCCAATCCCTCCAGTCATTCCTGCAAACACAGGAACACCAACTGCTCCAAGAAGAATATACAAAAGCACTGCTATCGTCCCTCTTTTTCCTCCCAGCATTTCTACTGCCATAAAAACACCAAAGGTCTGCAGTGTAAAGGGAACCGCAGTGGGGATGGCTATCCAGGAACAGATTGCCATTAAAACTACAAATACTCCGATATATACCATATCGTAAGTTTTACCTCTCGATACTGCCATTGTACTCATTTTTCCCTCCTGCTGTACATAAACATTACTGTGAACAAAGTGCTCAGCAACACCTGGACTTTTTCCATGCTTTACTCTATCACAGCAGGAGGCTAATTGTCAACCTATTTTATATTTAAGTTTACAATCAATCTTTTTGATGTACATAGATATCCATCTGATTATACGGAATCACAATTCCCTGAGCCTCAAATTCTTCCTTGATTTTTTGATTCAGTCTCCATTTCACTGGCCAGTAGGATTCGGTAGGAACCCATACACGAAGTCCAAGGATCACTGCACTGTCTGCCAGCTGGTCTACAAAAACAACCATTTCGCTTTCGTCCCCCTTGGTCTCCGGATCATCCAACAAGATTTTATAAAGAATATCTTTTGCTTTCTGGATATTTGCCTCATAGGAAATTCCAACCTTAATCTCAAGCTTTCTGGTTTCTTTTGCCGTTACATTAATAATCGTACTATTGGAAAGAGTTCCATTTGGCACTACAATTTTTTTATTATCAACACTTAAAAGAGTTGTATAGCACATTTCAATCCTTGCCACTGTTCCCTCGCATCCATTCTGCTGATTTTGAATAATATAATCTCCCACAGTAAATGGCTTAAATACAAGAAGAAGAACGCCTCCTGCCAGGTTGGCAAGTCCTCCCTGAAGCGCAAGTCCGATTGCTACTCCTGCTGTACCAAGAAGCGCCGCCACTGAGGATTCTGTAACGCCCAGGCTGACTGCAATATTAAAAATCAGCATTGTATAGAGTACTACCTTTCCCGCAGAACAGGCAAACTGTATGACCCCCTCATCTACCTTTGTCTTTTCCATGGAACGTTTCAGAAACCGGATACACCATTGTATCAGCTTTCTCCCCACGAAAAATACAACAATTGCCAGGATCACTTTGATACCGAATCCCACAATTGAAGGAATCTGTTGTGCAAAATATTCTTTAAAATTCAAAATTTCTCTCAGATCATCTCCTACCCCCTCAATTCCCAGTTCTTCCAATCCATGATCAACTTTTTCTACTGTTTCATTTACTGCTGCTGCATCCATAAATCCGCCTCCTTTCCTGTATCCAGATATGGAAACAGACTTCCTTTTCATAAAAATCAGACTCTTTTTCATCATACCATAAAAGGCTCTTTCTCGACAATGAGGTTCTCTGAAAATACATAAAAATAAGATCTTTTTACCTATTTAAAAACATGGGGTTCAGTGCTATAATGATTACGCTTATATTAATATCATTTTTACAATGGAGGAAATTATGCATATCATAATCGTTGGGTGCGGAAAAGTCGGCCGTACTCTGGCAGAGCAGCTTCAGGAAGAAGACATAGACCTGACTATAATCGATACTATTGAAAAGACTGTAAATGCTGTTACCGAAGACATTGACGCCATGGGGATCGTAGGAAATGGTGCAAGTATCAATACACTGATGGAAGCAGGCATTAACACAGCCGATATCCTGATCGCGGTAACTGCATCTGATGAATTAAATCTTCTCTGCTGCCTGATCGCGCAAAAAACAGGAGACTGTCAGACCATTGCCCGCGTCCGGAATCCCATCTACAGCCAGGAGATCGGCTTTATTAAAGAAAAACTTGGAATATCTATGATTATTAACCCGGAATACGCTGCTGCACAGGAAATATCCCGCCTGCTTCGTTTTCCTGCCGCTATTAAGATCGATCCGTTCTCCAGAGGAAAAGCAGAGCTTTTAAAATTTAAAGTACTTCCTGAATTCGGCCTGGATGGAATGAGTGTATCCAGGATAGCAGAAAAATATCGCTGTGATATTCTGTTCTGTGGTATAGAAAATAAAGAGGAACTGTCAATTCCCGGCGGTGACCATATCATACACAATGGAGACTTTGTTTCCATTATTGCAGCCCCCCAGAATACCGCCCTATTTTTCAAAAAAATCGGCTTAAAGACCAATCAGGTCAAAAACTGTCTGATCATTGGCGGAGGAACCATCTCTTTTTACCTGGCGAAGACTCTGATTGCCTCAAAGATCCAGGTTAAGATTGTAGAAAAAGATCCTGTACGCTGTGATTTTTTAAGTGACTTGCTTCCGGATGCTACGATTATCAATGGAGATGGAACTGATCGTTCTCTTCTTCTTGAGGAGGGACTGGAAACAGTTGAATCTTTTGTATCTTTGACAAACATGGATGAAGAGAATGTCTTCCTTTCTCTTTTTGCCAAAAATATTTCCAAAGGCAAACTGGTGGCCAAGGTAAACCGTCTTCCTTATACAGATGTAATTGACCAGCTGGATCTTGGCAGTGTAATCTATCCTAAATATATCACTTCAGATTCCATTCTGCGTTATGTACGTGCCATGCAGAATACCATTGGAAGTAATGTAGAAACCCTGTATCACATTCTTGACAGCCAGGCAGAAGCACTGGAATTTGTTGTCCATGATATTTCTCCTGTAGTAGGAGTTCCTTTGGCTGATCTGAACCTCAAAAAAAACCTGCTGGTTTGCAGTCTTGTCCGCGACGGAAAGATCCGTATTCCAAGAGGTCAGGATACCATTCAGGTTGGAGATCATGTGATCATTGTAACTACACATAAAGGACTTCGCGACATCAGCGATATTCTTGAAAAATAAGGAGTACAGTCATGAATTACCGTATTATCACCTATATTGTCGGGTGGGTTTTTAATCTTCAGGCAATATTTATGGTACTTCCAATCCTGACAGCTGTGATCTATGGGGAAAAAGATATTTTTGCCTTTTTTACTGCCATTATTATCTGTCTGGGCATTGGACTTCCTCTTACAAGAAAAAAACCATCAAACAAAGTATTTTATATAAAAGACGGGTGTGTTGCTGTAGCACTGAGCTGGGTTGTACTGAGTATTACCGGTGCTATTCCTTTTGTACTCTCCGGCTCCATTCCCCATCCTATTGATGCCATATTTGAAACTGTATCAGGATTTACAACCACCGGAGCCAGTATCCTTGCTGAGGTAGAAAGCCTTTCAAAATCTATCCTCTTCTGGAGAAGCTTTACCCACTGGATAGGTGGAATGGGTGTCCTTGTATTTCTTCTGTCCCTTCTGCCTCTTGCAGGAGGCTATCATATGAATCTTATGCGTGCAGAAAGCCCCGGACCTTCTGTCAGCAAGCTGGTTCCCAAGGTACAGTCAACAGCAAAGATCCTTTACGGCATTTATCTTGGAATGACTGTTCTTCAAATCATTTTTCTGCTGTTGGGAGGGGTTCCATTATTTGACACCCTCTGCATCACCTTTGGTTCTGCAGGAACCGGTGGTTTTGGAATAAAAAATGACAGTCTGGGAAGCTACAGCACCTATTGCCAGGTTGTAACAACTATTTTTATCATCCTGTTTGGAGTCAACTTCTCTGCCTATTATCTTATACTGACAAAGAAGTTTAAAGCAGCTTTTCATATTGAAGAGATCCGTTACTATTTTGGCATCATCCTGGCTTCCATTATCCTTATTGCCATTAATACAAGGCACATGTTCTCCGGCTTTGCTCAGGCATTCCAGCAATCAGCCTTTCAGGTCGGATCCATTATTACAACTACCGGCTACTCTACAACTGATTTTAATCAATGGCCGGCGCTGTCAAAAACGATTCTGGTACTTTTAATGTTTATTGGTGCATGTGCCGGAAGTACAGGCGGCGGAATTAAAGTATCGCGTATCGTACTGCTGCTTAAAGCTGCCCGTAAAGAATTTCAGTTATACCTGCATCCGAATGCAGTAAAGAAGATCAAAATAGATCAGAAAACGGTATCTCATGAAACACTCAGGTCTACAAACATTTTCCTTAGTGTATACCTGATCATATTCTGTGGATCCGTCCTTCTTATCTCACTGGATAACTTTGATCTTATTACCAACTTTACATCTGTTGCTGCCACACTGAACAATATCGGACCCGGTCTGGAAATAGTAGGACCTATGGGAAACTTTTCCTCCTTCTCCTATCTTTCCAAATCTGTTCTTATTTTTGACATGCTGGCAGGCCGATTGGAAATTTTCCCTCTTCTTCTGTTATTCTTTAAAAACACATGGAAAAAATTCTGATCATACTGAGACAAGGTATATTCTAAAAATGAAAAATGCCTTGTCTCTTTTTTATTTCTTCATAATTTTTTCAAAAATTTATCATATATTTTTCACAATTTTAAGGTATAGTATTAAACATAGAAGACATTATGTTTTCTATATAAATATTTTTCTTTTTCATACGCGCCGGTACGAAAGTACCGGCCTCCTTCCATTTATGGG
>Kit_p2__coassemble_533_pt1 | contig 37670 bp, 33 predicted proteins | sample Kit_p2__metabat2_low_PE_055 | metagenome-assembled genome bin Kit_p2
TCATTTAGTTTATCACATCTGTTTTTGTTTGTCAAGAACTTTTTTCAAGTTTTTTCAAACTTTTTTGATGTTTGATTTTTGTAAATCTCTGTCTCTCTGACAGCTTGTTTACTTTACCACACTCGGAAATGTTTGTCAACAACTTTTTCTGACTTTTTTCAAAGTTTTTTAAATTGTTTGTTCAAAAGAATCATTTCTTTGTGACAGCCAGATTAATTTACCACAGCTTCCAGCATATGTCAACTACTTTTTTCATTTTTTTATAAAATTCTCTCAGACAAAATGGAACGGTTTTTATATACCAGGAAAGCAGTACATTCTGCAGCAACTTTCCCGGTGCAAAAAAGCCGCCGGACGACAGGTATCTCCTTATCGGCCAACGACTTATTTATCTACAGTTATTAATTCAACTGTTCCTTTGTTCTCCCTACTGCCAGCAAATGACTTTTGATCAGCACAGGGCGTACCGCATTATAAAGTACCGCAACCAGAATCACCGATACAACTGCATTGAACAACGTTGTCATTGCACTTAACTTTGCAAGCACCTCTGCCATTTTCTGAGGCTGGCCAAGTACAAATTGTTTATAAAAATACCCCACTACCGGATCTGCCACTACATTAAAGGCCAGACCGGCAGAAGATGCAAGTATACTCCATTTCATCACATACTTTTTATCTGTACTCTCATTAATTTTAGCAATCCTGTGTGCTACAACTCCTGTAATAAGACCAATGCACAGCTTCAAAATGAAAGTTTTTGGAGCCACCGTAATATACACCGGATCCAGAATATCTGCAACGGTCATTCCTATCGCTCCTGCAAGTCCACCGTACCATCCTCCCAAAAGCAGTGCACCCAAAACACAGAATGCATTTCCTATATGAATAGATGTGGCATCTCCACCCGGCACAGGTATTTTAATCTGCAAAAATGTAAAGGACACATAACAAAGCGCTGCCAAAAGCGCTGTCTGTGCAAGTTTCATAATAGTATTATTTTGATTGTTCATGATAGTCCCCCTTCTTTCTAAATAAGCTAACTATATCATAGCAAAAACTGTGCATTTTAAAATATACAATTTTCACTTTTTTAATAAGGACAGTTTTGTGAATTTTATTTTGTTCTCTATTCTCTTATAGAACACTTTTATAAAATACGTTATAATAATGTATATAAAAAAAGGAGGAAGTATAAATATGGATTTTATAAAAGAAGCACTGTCTTTTGGATTTGCCAATGCCGCTGTAGTAGATGTGAAGGAACTATCCTTTGTGCTGGAATACCGTCAGTTCTGCGAAGAAAATCTTTGCGGCTGCTATGATAAAATTCCGGCATGCCCTCCTGTCTGTGGTACGCCAGAGGAAATGCGTGATAAAGCACAGGCTTATGAAAAAGCACTTGTTCTCCAGACTGTCCTGGAACATCCTGAAAACAGCCCGGCTGTCTTTAAAAAAGCCAAATATGATCAGAATGTACTTACAGAAAAACTGGCAGAACATCTCTTTCCTTCCAGAGAAGACAATTATCTCATTATGAGCGCAGGGCCTTACAAAACACATTCCTGTATGTCTGCCTATGGTGTGGATGCCCAAAAAATGGCAGAGTCCGCCGGAATGGTATGCTGGGCCGGTGATTCGGATGTACGGTTCTTTTCTCTTATTTTATATCACGAATGATTTTCCTGACATAAAAACCCCCGAAAGGCTCCTTCTTCCCGGATTCCTTTCAGGGGTTTTGCAAAAAATCAGATTCCTTTTTTATAAAGAATATAAGAATATCCCATAGGAATTACTCCCACAGCTATCAGAAAAGCTATCAGAACCCACTCTGACTTAAAAAATGCATTTACTATAAAAATAATCCCTCCCAGCATAAACAGCCATGCTCCAAGTCTGTGGGTACGATTCCAGTTTTCTTCACTGTTTAATGTCCACGGGATCTTGATCCCCACCGTATAATTCTGTTTGATCTTGTGCATATAATTTCCCATAATGATAAATACAATCCCCAGGATTATATTCATTACCATTCCAATATCAATTGGGCGTCCAAGAGCTACCGCATAACAGCTCAGACAGGTTACCAGAGAAATAATAGGGATAATCCAGAGTATCGTCCTCATCAGCTTGTCGTTAATATTTTTCCGTTTAGGATCTGCGTTAGTCAAAAAAGCACAGACAAACTCCATAGCAAGCATAATTAACGGCATACCAAATACAGCCATTGGCTTGCTGCTCCATCCATTTATCTCATTATCCAACCCAAAATGTGTAGGTATCATATCCGGAAGTTTATTCCACAAAAATAAGCCCACAGCCATTGGCAGCAATATCATAAATCCTGCTGTCAGCAGTGTCCATTTATATTTTTTCAGCATGATATTTTCCTCCTCTGGTTCAGGATAAGCTGAACCATAAATGATTTTCTATTTATTTTCTCCTGTAAGCTCAGTAAGCCACAGAAGGATTTCTTCTACCACCGATGTATTTAACTCATAGTAGATGTAATTTTTCACCTTTGTTTCCCATACAAGATCCGCATTTTTAAGAATCTTCAAATGGTAGGATATAGTTGCTCCTGTCATATCAAAATGGCTGCCAATTTCTCCTGCAGACATTTTTCCATCCTTCAGAAGCTGCAGAATTTCTCTTCTTGCCGGATCTGACAATGCCTTAAATGTATCTGCAAAAGACATTGTATCACCCCTTTCATCGAAAAGTATTTAGAAATATTTCTAATTAGAATATACCTTTCCATCCACAAAAAGTCAACAGCTATTTAGATTTTTTTCTAAATAGCTGCTGACTTTTTCATTTCTCTCTGTATTCTCCCGGAGTCATTTCATATCTTGCCTTAAACTGCCGGTTAAAATTAGAAAGATTGCTGAACCCTGCATCCTCGGCAATGGTTACGATCTTATTGTCTGTACGGCGCAGATTTTCTGCCGCCGATGCCAGTTTCCGGTCATTTACATAAGACGTAAAGCTGCTGCCTGTCATGTTTTTAAACCACCGCATAAAATGGCTGCTGCTCCATCCGCAAAATTCTGCCATTTCCCCTACGGAAAGATTTTCTCCCGTTTTTTCTTCAATCTGCTGCAGAAGCATTTTCAGCTTTTCCATATCCGGAGAAACACTGTGATGGATATGGGGATATTTTTTTACCAGCAGAAAAAGCAGCTGCAGCGCCGCGGCTTTCACTCCAAGCTCAAATCCGACTGTTTTTTCCCCGCAAAGATCTTCCATCTGTTTCAGACAGACCTTCAGCTTCTCGTAATCATTTTCCCCGCAGCTTATACGGACCGGAGAAAGAAGCTGCCCGGAAACAAGAGGAACCAGATATTCTCCGGCGCATACATCGGCAGCCCCTCCTCCAAGAAAGTCTACCTCAAAAATAATATTTTCATATTCCATGGTAAATCCTTTTGCTCTGTGGATCGCATGAAGGTTCCCCGGAGGGATTACAAAAATATCTCCTTCCTTTCCTTCAAATTCTTGCATTCCCATCTGGATCCGCCCTCTTCCCTTTTTTACATAGATCAGTTCCATTTCCCTGTGCCAGTGTACCAGCACCGCCGGGAAATCCAGAGGAATCGTGCAGGGATAAATGTTAAAAGGGAACAGTCTGCTCCCGTGCTTTTTTGTTTCCTGATATTGTTTTTCTGCCATAAGCATTCCCTCCAATCCAATATGATAGGATTGTATCATTCTTTGCTGTTATTTTACTAGATTTCAATGGATTTGTGTAGTAAAAATATAATAACGAAAACGGAAGAACACAATCCTGACAAATGAAAGGAGTAAATAACATGAGCATTTTTATCAAAGACGAACTTACACAGCTTTGCGGCAGAGACTTAAGTGCCGCATCCGGTACAGAAATTTATCACGCCCTTCTGGAGCTAATCCGCAGACAAAGTGAAAAACGGGCTGCTGCTGTTACCGGCAGGAAGCTTTACTACATTTCTGCTGAATTTCTTATCGGAAAGCTTCTGTCCAATAACCTGATCAATCTCGGACTTTATGATGAAGTACGTTCTGTTCTTTCAGAAGCCGGACATTCTCTGGGAGAAATTGAAGAGATCGAACCGGAACCAAGTCTTGGCAACGGCGGTCTCGGGCGTCTGGCTGCCTGCTTCCTTGACAGTCTTGCAACTCTGAATCTTCCCGGCGACGGCGTAGGCCTTCGTTATCACTGCGGACTTTTCCATCAGGATTTCAAAAACGGGCTGCAGAATGAAACGCCTGATTTCTGGCTGGAACCTCACAGCGCCGCACAGGCTACCGATACTGTATTTCCGGTATCTCTTGCAGGAACCACCTATTCTGCAAGGCTTTATACCCTTCCGGTAACCGGCTATGAGGGACGTACCAACACCCTGAACCTTTTTGACCTGGATACGGTGGATACCGCTGTCATCGAAGATGGGATCTCTTTTGACAAAACCGATATCGCCAGAAACCTGACTCTCTTCCTTTATCCGGATGATTCCGATGACAACGGACGTCTGCTCCGTATCTATCAGCAGTATTTTATGGTATCCGCAGGAGCCCAGCTGATTCTGAAAGAATGTGAAGAAAGAGGCAGCAATTACCATGATCTGGCCAACTATGCTGCAATTCAGATCAATGACACACATCCAAGCATGGTGATACCGGAACTGATCCGTCTTCTGGAAGAAAAGGGCATTGATTTTGAGGAAGCCGTTCAGATTGTTACCGATACCTGCGCTTACACCAATCATACTATCCTTGCAGAAGCGCTGGAAAAATGGCCGGTTGCTTTTCTGGAAAAAGTCGTTCCACAGCTTGTTCCTGTAATCCGCAAACTGGACGCTCTTGCCAGGACAAGAACAGAGGATCCATCCACAGCCATTATCGACGGACAGGATCTGGTGCATATGGCTCATATGGATATCCATTTTTCCCACTCCACCAACGGAGTGGCCGCTCTCCACACAGAAATCCTCAAGGAAAGCGAGCTGAAAAACTTTTATACCCTTTATCCTGAAAAATTCAATAATAAGACAAACGGCATTACTTTCCGCCGCTGGCTGATGAAGTGCAACCCGTCGCTTACAAAAGAAATAGAAAAACTGATCGGACCCGGATTCCGCAAGGATGCTGCCGAACTGGAAAAGCTTCTTGTCTTTACAGAAAATGAAGAAGTCCTGACACGCCTTGGAGAGATCAAGCGTCAGAACAAAGAGGCTCTGGCACAGTGGCTGAAACAGAAACAGGGGATTTCCATTCAGACAAATGCCATGTTTTCCATTCAGTCCAAGCGTCTTCACGAGTATAAGCGTCAGCAGCTGAACCTGCTTTTCCTGATCCATCAGTACCTGGAGATCAAAGCCGGACATAAGCCTTCTACTGCTCTGGTAAGCATTTTCGGGGCAAAAGCAGCTCCCGCCTATGTGATCGCCAAGGATATCATCCACAGCCTTTTGACCTTATCCGAAGTCATTTCCCGCGATCCTGACGTATCTCCATGGATGCAGCTTGTTTTTGTAGAAAACTATAATGTTACTGCCGCTGAAAAAATGATCCCTGCCTGTGATCTTTCCGAGCAGATCAGCCTTGCTTCCAAAGAGGCTTCCGGAACCGGAAATATGAAGTTTATGCTCAACGGCGCTCTCACACTGGGAACTATGGACGGAGCCAATGTAGAAATTTCTCAGGCAGTTGGTGCAGAAAATATCTACATCTTCGGCCAGAGCAGCGATCAGGTCATCCACCGCTATGCAAAAGGAGATTACTGTGCAAAAGACTGGTACGAAAGCGACCCGAACCTGAAACGGGCCATCGACTTCCTTACCGGAGAAGAAATGCTGAAATATGGACATAAAGAGCATCTGGAGAGACTGAAAAATGAGCTGATCCACAAAGACTGGTTCCAGACTCTCCCTGATTTTAACGCCTACGTTGTAAGAAAACAGCAGGCCATGGCAGACTATGCCTGCAATCCTTCCGACTGGACGAGAAGAGCTCTTATCAACATTGCCAAAGCCGGCTTCTTCTCTTCTGACCGTACCATTGAAGAATACAATCGCGACATCTGGCATCTGGGAGAGTAATCACTCTCCCGGATTAGATGCCCGGATTTGCTCTGTCAGAGTTTCCCCACCTTGTTGATACCACTGCTCCACAAAAGTATCAAAATAACTGACAGGAACTTCTCCCATAATGATCCTGATAAAAGAATCTTTTTCAAATTGCTTCAAAGACTGCGGAACAACACCGTCTGTATCATCCAGATAAGGATGGACAGCCGGCGTATAATTTCCGTCCACCAGAAGTCCTACTGCAGAAATCCTGGATTTATATGCCGCCCAGTCTTCTGCGGTATACGTTTCAGAATCCAGGTAATTTCTACATGCCTGATAATAAGAACTTTCTATAGCTGTCAGATTTTCCTCCGGGCAAGAGCTGGCAAGAGCTGCCTTAATTTTTTTTGTAACCTGATAAGTTGCCTCATTATAATCTACATTAATGACAAGAGGTCTTGCTGTTGGGTCTACATTCAATGCGAAATATTCATTTACCTCGTCTGCATCCTCTGCCTCATATCTTGTATAATCAAAAAGCACACTGATAATCTTCATGACAATCTCCGGATGCTCAAATCCCTTACGCACAACCACATATTTATTATTTCTTAAAGAAGCGTACGCTTCCTGTCCGGAAGGTTCCTGAAGATAATAGGGTTCCCAATCTGCTGTTGTGTCTTTTTCCATGGCATCCATCAATGGATTATTCGGCGTCCACCAGAGACCAAAAAAAGCGCCGCATTTCCCTTCAACCACAAGATCTCTGATATTATTCGGTGCACGGAGAGCAAAATTCCGATCCAGGATTCCTCTTTCATATAAGTCATGCAAAAAAGAAAGGGCATTTCTGGTTTCTTCTGTAAGGGAACCGTAAACAATCTTTCCATCTTTTTTTATCCATCTCTGGGGGCTGGCATGAAAACTGTCAAAAACCACATCCATAGAATAGCTGGAGCTGATAGTGCCTACAAGTCCTGTATCGCAGGCAAGTCCTACCGGTTCCTCTCCTTCTTCTGTACCCATTCTGTGTTCTGCAAAAGCTTCTATCACATCAAAGGCTTCCTCCAAGGTCTCCGGCTCTTTCAGTCCAAGCTGATCTATCCAGTCTTTCCGAAGCCACAAAAGATTCGGACCATGATCTATGACGGTTTCCGGCACAGCCATAATCTTCCCGTCAAATTCTCCCGCTTCCAGGAGTTCTCCTCCATAACTCCCATACATTTCCTTGATTCTTGGGGATGTGCATTTTTCATAAACCTCTGTGAGATCCTCGATCAAATCATTCTCCACAAGTTCCTTTAATGTTTCCCTGTCTGAAACTACCAGAATATCCGGAAGCGTCTGATCTTTAACAATAATATTAACAAATTCACTGTACCTGTCTTCACTTTCCATATAGATATTATCGTTCTGTATGTTCAGCATTTTCCGAAGATATCTGGTATAGGCATTATCTTCATACGTATCTCCCTCCGGCAGATTGGAATTATTTGCTCCGCTCATTTGTCCCAAAGTGTATGTTACAAGCTCCGGATATGCCCCGTAAGGAGTTGTCTCTGCCTTTTCCCAGGCTTTCCTGCTCTCTTCTGATACTTCCTGTCCGGAATCCATCAGTTGTCCTTTCTGTGAACAGCTGCAAAAAAGGCAGGCCGACGCCAAAACTGCCGCCGTACTACAAAATAATCTGTTCATTTTATGCTCTGCCCTCCCTTTCTGCTGCTGTTTTCTTCGGAAGACGGATCTCCACTCTCGTTCCATCTCCGGGACGGCTGAAGATTTTAACCCCATATTCTTCTCCATAAAGAAGTTTAATCCGGTCATTGACATTTTTCAGCCCATATCCTTTTGCCTGATAAGTCACAAGATTCCGGGCTTTTTCCGGATTCATTCCCGGACCATTGTCCGTTACTGCCATCAGAAATTCCTCGCCCTTATCCAGAATCGAAATCTTCATGATTTTTTCCCCTTCTTCCTTCACATCCAGACCATGTTCCAGCGCATTTTCCACCACAGGCTGAAGAAGAAGCTTCGGCACCATTTCATTCTTTACAGAAGTATCTGTCTCCCATTGTACTTTAAAATCATTGTCATGCATTACCAGCTGTATTTCCAGATACGCTTCCACATTCCGAATACAGCTTTCTACAGTAACCATATCTTCCCCCTTGCTTAATGCAGTACGGTAAAAAGTGGACAAAGCCAAAGTAACCTTGCTGATTTCTTTCTGGTTGCTGCGGATTGCCATCCAGTTGATAACCGAAAGCGTATTATAAAGGAAATGCGGATTGATCTGCGCCTGAAGAGCCTTCAATTCGAATTCTTTCAGAGCGATCTTATTCACATAGACCTCATCGATCAGACGGTTGATCTCATCCATCATACGCCGGAAGCTTCGCACAAGAATTCCCACTTCATCCTCGCTGTCACTAAACACGGTTACTTCACGGCTTCCATGATTTACCTGATCCATATTTCTGGTAAGCTCTTCGATTTTTCTGGTAAAAAGTCTGGAAAAAACGGTTCCCAGCGCAAATACAATCAGAGTGCAAAGAAAGATCAGCGGGATTTCCTCCAGAAAAAGCTGTTTTACTTCTCCGGCAATTGCATCCTTCGACCGAAACAGATAAAAATTCCAGCCGTTTTCTCCACTGGTACTCTTTGCAGAAAAATACTCTTCCCTGATTTCTTTCAGAACACCGTCACTTTCCATTTCATGCAAAGAACCATCCGATAATCCCTTTCCCCGAAAATCTTTCATGTATGCAATATTTGCGTATACGACCCGGTCTTTACTGTCTGTAACTGCTGCTCCTGTCTCATCTTCCACCATACCGGAAAACGGCTGAAAAATCTTGTCATAGTCCAGCGTAAGACACAACACGGCCGCTAAGACCCTGTTATCGTAAATTTTTCTAACCGCTACCACTTCTTTTCTGTCCCGATCCACCATCCATTGGATTCTTACGTCATCCTTGAGCTCTGCATTCCACCATTTCTCTTCTGTTCTTTCTAAAGGTACAAGAGTATATTCATGCTCTACCTTAATACTGTCTGCAAAAAGCTGGATCTGACGAATTGCATCATGATAAGATTTCGGTACCGTCAGAAGAGGATCTGCCACTTTCATATATTTTTCATAAGCAGAATAATTGTCCATATTTTTTTCCCGGATGATTTCTTCGATATCCGGAGAATATGTAAGATAGTTCATGAGACTGGTATATACTGCAATCTGACTGTCAATATTTTCCCTGGTCTGCTCCAAAAGAGATCCCATATCTTCCATTTCTCTCTGACGCACAAAACTGCTCATACGCATATGACTGTAAAGAGCGATCAGAAGCACCGGCACAAGACTGGCTATCACCAGAAGTGCCCTGAGCTTATTACGATATTTCATATTTTTAATCTTCTGATACAGCTTCCTCATTCTCTACGTTTCCTTTCCGATAGGATTCCGGACTTTTTCCATAAAATTCACGGAAGCTTCTGCAGAAATAAGAGACATTGGAAAAACCTACATTCTCACTGACCTGCGCCACCTTCATATTGGTGTTTTTCAGAAGCTCTCCTGCTTTTTCCATACGAAATACCCGAATATAACGGTTCAGATTCATTCCGGTTTCTTTTTTAAAAATAAAGCTGAGATAGCCGGAGGAAAGATATACTTTTTCCGCCAGCGTTTCCAGATTCAGATCCTCGTCATAATGCTGATAAATATAATTTTTCACCACAGCCACTTCATTTCTCGATTCACTCATGGATCTTTCCAGAAATTTTTCATACTCACAGATATTTTCCTCAGTGACCTGAAGGATTTCCATGATATTTCTGCAATTGTAAAGACGGTCGATTTCCTTTTCCAGCCGTCTTTCTCCGGAAAACCGATCCTCCTGAAAGAGTTCCTGTATCACATTGGAAAAAACAAATTTAATGTACATTGCAGAATATTTGATATTGTCGTAATATTTTACCTTCAGCATATCAAAATGTTTCCGAAGAAGCTCAGTGTCTTTTCTGCTGATATCCTCAGAGATCATCTGCATCAGATGAGAATCCTGCACCCCTCCCACCGCCAGTTTCAGATTTTCTTCCTCATTGGAATAGATATGCTTTTCCGGATGATAGAATTTCTCCTCCATCTGCTGTTCCAGCTGCTCCATAATCTCCGGAAGCTCTTCATAACCTTCAAACTGTCTGCTCACTGCAAGATAAAACCGTTCCTGATAATTTCTCTTCAAAAATGTATAAATATGGTTCGCCACAAGCTGATAATCACAGTACACATCTTTAAACAGCAAAATAGACTGCCGGGAATTCAGATTCATATAAAAGAAAATTCTCCGCACCTCTTTTTGCAGCAGTTCCTGAAAGTCATCCTCCACCCTGTCAAAAAAAGAAGCGTCTGACTCAATCATGACAGCGCACCGCCATTCCTTCCAGGGTTTCATATCGATCATACTTTTTGCTTTTTCCAGAATATCCTTATTTCCGGAATAAAGATAATTTTCGAGGAAATACTGCTGGAGAAAATCCTGTTCCTGCTGTTCCTGTTTCTGTTTTTCTTTCCTGTCAGAAATCATACTCTCTGTTTTCTGGATGATCTTGTGAAACTCTTCCGGATCCACCGGCTTCAGTACATATTCTGTAACTCCATACCGCATGGCTTCCTGGGCAAAGGCAAAATCACTGTATCCGCTGAATATCACTACCGGAAGTTCCGGATACAGTTCTTTTGCTTTTGATGTAAGTTCTAGTCCATCCATATGGGGCATTTTAATATCTGTAAGAAGAAGATCTATTTTTTCTTCTCTCAAGATCTGAAGTGCATCCTTGCCGTTCGCTGCTTCATAAATTCTCCATTCTTTATTTTCCTGAGAAAGAAGATATTTTACCCCTTCTCTTTCCAGCCTCTCATCATCTACGATCAGTAATCGAATCATTTATTTCACCATTTCCTTCTCCATGCAAATATAGTTTTCAATTATACTGTTTTTATTTTACCATTTCCCTCTTTTGCTCACAAGGACACACCATACAAACTTTCAGATCATTCATATACCTTTTGACCAACGGCAAAATCCCCGAAAAGCATTTGCTCTTCAGGGATTCTGACCTTTTTATTTCATCAGCCTTTTACCGCTCCGGCTACCACACCCTCAATAATATGCTTCTGGCATACCAGATAAACGATAATGATCGGAATAATATCAATCATAATACTTGCCATCATAGGCCCCATCTGCACATGTCCGAAGCTGCCTCGGAAATACTGGACTGCCATGGGAATGGTACGATATTTCTTGATATCCAGTACAAGCGTTGGAAGGAGGTAATCGTTCCATACCCACATCAGTTCCAGGATCGCCGTAGAGATAATTGTAGGTTTCAGGATCGGAATCAAAATCTGGAAATACACCTGCAGAGGACTGCATCCGTCGATCAGAGCTGCCTCCTCGATCTCCAGAGGGATTCCTTTCACAAAACCTGTAAACATAAATACTGCAAGTCCGGCGCCAAAACCAAGATAAATAATACAAATATTATAGGGATTATTCAATTTCAATGTATCTGCTGTTTTTGCCAGAGTAAACATCACCATCTGAAAGGGAACCACCATACTGAATACACAGAGATAATAGAACGCTTTTGACAGCTTACCGTTTACACGCACAATATACCATGCACACATGGAACAGCACAGAAGAATCAGTACCACTGACATCACAGAAATCACAAGGCTGTACCAAAAGGATTTCAGAAAATCCATCTGTGTTACACTGGCCACAAAATTCTTTAATCCATTCCAGGTTTCTCCTGTAGGAAGACTGAATACCCCTGAAGTGGTAATGGCAGATTCCTTTTTCAGAGAGTTAAAAAGAATCAAAATAATCGGATACATCCATAAAACAGAGATGATTGACAGTATAATCGTTGCCAGCGGATTTTTTTTCTTGTTTTCCATTACTGCTGCACCTCCTTGGATGATGTTGCCTTAAGCTGGATCAGGGCGATCGCAACTACAAGGATAAAGAATACAACGGCCTTTGCCTGTCCGATGCCCTTCCACATCGGTCCGCTTCTGGCATAAAACGTATCATAAATGTTCAGGGCAAGAAGCTGTGACTGTTTGCCCGGAGCGCCGCCGGTAAGAGACAGGTTCTGGTCGAACATCTTAAATCCGTTTGTCAGGGTCAGGAAAGTACAGATTGTTACAGACGGCATGATCATCGGTATCTTAATCTTAAACAGGATCTGTCTGGAGGTTGCTCCGTCGATCTGAGCCGCCTCGATCAGATCCGGCGATACATTGTTCAGACCTGCCACATAAATAATCATCATATAACCGATCTGCTGCCACATCAGAAGGATCAGCATTCCGATAAAGCCGTTTTTGGCAGAAAGCGCAAGAAGCGGCTGTCCCCACCTGGCAAGAAGTCCATTCAGAAGGGTCTGCCAGATATAGCCAAGAACGATACCGCCGATCAGATTCGGCATAAAAAATACAGTACGGAATACGTTTGTTCCTCTAAAGCCTTTTGTAAGCGCCAGCGCGATGGTAAAAGCCAGTACATTAATCAGGATACTGGATACAAACGCAAATACCACGGTCAGCCAGAAGGAATGACTGAAGGTTTTATCCAGCATCAGCTTGGTATAGTTTGAAAATCCTACAAAGGTTACATCCTGTACAGTCGTAAATTTGCAGAAAGACAGATAAATGCCCCAGATAAACGGCCAGAGAAAACCGATGATAAATGCAGCCAGTGTAGGCAGTACAAATACCGGCCACCATTTTTTGATTGTTTTTCCTACCATGTTTTTACTCCTCTTTCCCCTGCTTCAAAAAGTATGGGGGCTGATGCAAATCATCCGGGGGATCGTCCACCGGGAGCTGATTGCACCGCCCCCTTTCCAGTCACTTTTTTACTTCAGGAACTCTGTTCTTACTCTGTAAGAGCTTTTTCCATTGCCCAGTTGTCTACGAATGCGCTTACAACGTCATCCCAGGAACCTGTCTCTGCTGCATAAGCGGTAAGAGCTGTTCCAACGCCGTTTTTCCACTCTTCAGACGGCATAGTTGTAAAGTTCCATGATACAGGAGTCAGACCTGCTTCTGTGTACTCTGCATCCTGTTTTACAAATACGTTGGTAGGAGCAACTGCTGTTTTGAAAGGAATTGTAAAGCCCATATCCTCGTCCATGGATTTTGTTCCTGTCTCAGAAGTTACACACCAGTTCATGAAATCCAGTGTTGCCTGAATATCTTCTTCAGATGCGTTTTTGTTTACACACCAGTAATTCTCTGTGCCTGTTGCAAGCCCCTGGTTCTCATCGTCTACACCAAAGTAGATCGGGATCATTGCCAGTTCGTCATCGCCGAATGTCTTAGCAAGCTCTGCATATTCCCAGGAACCGTTCTGATAAAATACTGCTTCGCTGTTTACAAATTCATTTCTGGAGTCGTCTGCAGTCTTAGCAGAAAGCTCTGCCGGATCACAGGTGGAATCTGTAATGTACAGATCAAACAGATTCTTATAATTGTCAAGGTAAGTTCCCTTGATCTCTGCAGTATCATCGATTCCCTCTTCTTTATACTCATAGTAGATTGGAAGATTTGCAAGATGTGTCTTAAATCTCCAGTCAGAGGAAGCGTCCATACCTGCGGAAGTAAATGCGCCCTTGATTCCCAGCTCATCCTTCTTGCTCTGGATATCATCTGCAACAGCCTTTAACTGATCGTAGCTCTTGATATCATCCAGGGTATAGCCTGCTTTTTCAAGAAGAGTCTTGTTTGTGATCAGACCATAGGATTCGATTACATATGCGATTCCAGGAACGGTATCTCCATCCTTTAATGCATAAGTATCTGATGTAAGCTGTGAGAAGATCTCAGAATCTTTCAGATCATAGCAGTAATCCTTCCAGTTTTTCAGACCTACCGGACCATTTACCTGGAAAAGTGTCGGAGCATCGCTTTTAGCCATCTCAGACTGAAGTGTCGTCTCATACTGACCGGAAGCAGCTGTAACAACGGTCACCGCTGTTCCTGTTTCTTCTGTATATGCTTTTGCCAGATTCTGCCATGCTTCATCTGCCTCTGGCTTAAAGTTCAGATAATAAACTTTTCCTTCACCCTCTGCCATAACCGGAACTGCCGGGATCATAGATGCTGCCATTAATGCAGCCATGCTCATTGCTGTGAGTTTTTTCATTTTCATAGTAAAATCCTCTCCTTTTCTATAAATTACAGCTAAATAAATTGATGTTGCACATTCTCTTTAACTTATCTTTATTATAGAATCAGAGAGGAAGATCCGCCATGATAAAAAATCAAGAAATATGTTTCTTTTTCATGTTGTTATATAAAAATGTAAATATCTGATATTTTTTTAGTAGAAGAGTTTAATATCCCAAAATGGCTCTGTCATCTTCACCCACCAGAATTTTATTATTCAGTTTTGATATCCTCCCCGGTATTCTCATTAACTTCTGATCTGGAACTCCACGGAGCATATTCCGGATCCTGCTGTTCAGGCACAGTATGATCCTGTACCTGAGAAAAATCAGCTTCCACTGCCTCTTCCAATGCGGTTTCTGCTTTTTTGACTCCCCGGCGCATAAGCACCAGGAAAACAAGGTCTGTCACACCATTTGCAAGCATTACACAGCCCGCAAATATCATGGTATATTTCACCATATCAAAAGGATCCACGATCATGGCAATGCCCAGTCCGATAAAGACCAGACTGCCGACCAAAAGTATCTTCCATTCGCCTCTTCCGATTTTTTTCAGCTTCAGACTCCCTTTCAGAACCCATATGGAATCCACCAGCACAAAGGTTCCCAGAAGGACCGGAAGAAGTTTTACTACAATCTGCGGATTAAAAAACAGAAAGATCCCAATCACAAGGATCATGCCGCCGGACAGCAGATCCAGAAGAGTCGCGTTCATCTTTTCCAGTACATAGATCAAAATATGATAAACGCCTGCAAGGATCAGCAATATGCCAAATATAAATTTACAGAGGATATTCACTGTATCCACAGGCATCAGGACAAAGCACAGACCAAGTACGGTATAAAGCACTGAAGTTACGATCTGGCCCTTTAATATTTTGTTTATTCTTTCCAGCATATACACTTTCTCCTTTCACCACAGAGGCTTCCTTAGTTCTGTTGTTCTTTTTTCCTCAGTCCCCGTGTGTTTTTTTCCACCATTTTCCGAGGCACCATGATCTGATGCCCGCATCCCATGCATTTTAACCGAAAATCGGCCCCTACACGAAGAATCTCCCATTCCCTGCTTCCGCATGGATGCCCCTTTTTTAGCGTAACAACATCTCCAACTTCATAGATGTAATCCATCTTTCTATTCTCCTTTAATCCTGATCTGCGAAAAAACCTGCCCGATGGGATCTTTGATCAGAAGATCCGCATTGCGGTCTCTCGGGGTAGGCGCCTTATTGATCACTATCAGACAGTCACCCTGAAAATAATCGATCAGACTGGCAGCCGGATAAACCGCAAGGGATGTCCCTCCAATGATCAGTACCTGTGCCTGTGAAATAGCACGGACAGAATCCGTCAGTGTCTGATTATTCAGACCTTCCTCATATAAAACCACATCCGGCTTCACTATACCGCTGCATTCACAGCGCGGTACGCCGATACTGTTTTTTATGTAAGAAAAATCATAGAATTTCCCACATTTCATACAATAATTACGATATACGCTTCCATGAAGCTCCAATACCCTTTGACTCCCTGCCATCTGATGAAGATTATCAATATTCTGGGTGATCACTGCTTTCAGTTTTCCGCATTTCTCCAATTCTGCCAGTTTCAGGTGTGCAGCGTTGGGTTTTGCTGTATCGCAAAGCATTTTATCCCTGTAAAATTTATAGAACTCTTCAGGACGTCTCATAAAAAATGTATGACTCAGGATAGTTTCCGGAGGATAGTCATATTTCTGATGATAAAGCCCATCCTGAGACCGAAAATCCGGTATCCCACTTTCTGTGGACACACCTGCACCGCCAAAAAACACGATATTATCATATCTATCAATAATCTCCTGCAATTTGATGATCTTATCCTCCATGTGCCTTCCTCCTTATCTCTTACGATTATTTTACCGGTACGGCATCTACCTGTTTTCCCTGTACCACAAATCTGGTTGCATCATTTCCTGTACAGGTGGAAAGAGTCACAATCTTATCCTTAATAGTCATTTCACCAGCCTCCGTCTGAATTTCAGAATAACCTTTGATATTGTTCAGATACTGTTGGAATTCATCTCCCGGTCCCTTAAACAGAGTATATGTATCACTGTTTACACCAGTTACGTATGCTGAAACAATCTCATACCGGTAATTCATGTCCGGTGTAAGGATCCAGAAATATTTGCTCTTCTTATATAATTCTTCATCCTGTGTAAACTTTTTCAGACTTGCAAACATAGATCCGTTTTTCATATTATGACCATATATCAGAGTGTTGCAGTCACTAAAATCGCTGCTGTTTTCATAATCCACAAAAATTGTTCCTGCAAAATTGTAATTCTTTTCATAAGTCATATGAAGATAAGTTTCATTATCTTCTGCCTGGACTACCGGATAATTGATATTATCCAATGCTTCCACATAAATCCAGCCGATTACATCTGTATTGATACTCCTTAATGTATCAAAATCTACATTAATCGGCGGAACCGGTCCTGAATCAGCCTGTTCCATGTCCACCAGCTCCGGTTCTCTCTCAGTTACTGCCATCTGTTCGATTTCATTGTACTCGTCTGTACCTTTTTTATACTCTGAGTAAATATGGAACAGATTATATGCTGCAAAGCAAAATACAGCAATGGCAACGATCAGAGCCAGTGTCAGAAGAAAATCTCCCTTTTTCTTTTTTTTCTTTGATCTGCCTGTGTTTTGTCTTCCCATAATCACACTCCCTTTTTCTTTTCTTTATTATAATGTTCTGAAAGAATTCCTGCAACCAGTTTTATCCTTCCATATGGCATTTATATCCGCCGGAGGCTGTACTCCCACTGACATAAATTATATCACAGATATCTTGGATTTTGTAAAACCAGATTATAACCAAAAACAAAAGTGCCTGAAATCAGGCACTCTTAAAAGTAGCGGGGACAGGATTTGAACCTGCGACCTTCGGGTTATGAGCCCGACGAGCTTCCGAACTGCTCCACCCCGCGGCATATCAATATACAATTATTATATCACTTATGTATAAATAATATGCCTGTATTTTTTATTTGTCAAGTCTTTTTCTTGTATTTTCTGAATTTTCCAACATTATAATCCAATGCTCCTGTTGGACAGACCTTTTTGCACTGACCGCAGCGGATACATTCCGGATGATTTGGAGATTTTACCGGATCCACCTGCATCTTACATGCTTTTGCACAGGCTCCGCAATGGGTACACAGCTCCTGATCCACTCTGTACCGAAATACAGAAATCGGCTGAAACAACGAATAAACAGCCCCAAGAGGACAGATGTACTTGCAGAAAGGTCGGTAAATGATCACTGAAAGAACCAGGATCACCACAAGAAGTACATTTTTCCATGCATAAAGCCAGCCGATTGCTCCCCGCATTCCCTTATTAAGAAGTACCAGAGGAAGTCCTCCCTCCAATGTACCTGCAGGGCATATCAGTTTACAAAAATAGGGTGCCCCCTGCCCCAGAAGATCAACAACAAACATGGGCATCAAGATGACAAAAACAAGAAAGATCACATATTTCAGTTTTCGCAAAAGCCTGTCTCCCGGAAATATGCCTATTTTTTTGGGAAACGGAATTTTGTGCAAAAGATCCTGGATCAGACCAAAAGGACAAAGCCATCCACAGACAAATCGCCCTGTCAGAGCTCCTGTAAACATCAGAAATCCCGCCACATAAAATGTCAGTTTAAAATTCCAGCTTCCCACGACTGCCTGCATGGCTCCTACCGGACAGGAACCCAGAGCTCCGGGGCAGGAATAGCAGTTCAGACCCGGAACACAAAGATTTTTCAGCTTTCCCTGATAGATCTTGCCTTTTGCAAAACCTGCCAGATAACTATTGGAAAGAAACGCCCAGAGAATCTGAACTCTGTGACGTCCCCATTCATTTGTACGTTTTTTCTTATCCAATTCCAATACACTCCATGCAAATATTTACTGCTTTTTCAAAAACAACTGCCATTTCCCCACGCCAGATCCCAAAAGCCATACATATCAGCCCCAGGATAGTGATACCGATTCCGATCTTCATAGCAGTCCTGTCAGGAAGCTCTGGAAAGACTCTATCTTTTTTGTTTTTTTCCTTCATTCTTCCTCCTGTGCGATTTCCAGATTTTCTAATTCTGTATTAATGATTTCTTCCCATTCCTCCAGGCTGCGGGCCCCACTGTAGATTTCGCCTGTAATATTCCCATTTTTGTCCACAAAGAAAGTCTCCGGATAAGCCTGAATTGAGGAAAGCCGTCCATTCATATACCCGGAATCCGGCAACAGGAATGGATATTCTGCTTTTGCCTTTTTTTGGAGAGTCTGGGACTTTTTGATTCCCTCATCATCCTTCTCATCTGCGTTTCCTGCGTCCATCACGATACCAACAATCTGAACATTTTTTTCTTCCATTTTTTTATCCAGCTCTGCAAGATATGGAATCTCATTTACACAGGGGCCGCACCAGGTGGCAAATACATTGACCATGGTAAGGTCTGCCTCCTGGAAAAGTTTTTCTGTGTATTCTTTTCCATTAATATCTTCTGTTGAAAAGCTTCCGATGGAATCACCGGCTTTCATTCCTTCGCTATTATAAGAAACCATAGGCTTGATTTCATAGGTAATCTCTTCAATAGCTTTTACCAGTTCTGCATCTGCATCCTTCTTTGTGCTCAGATAGTAGCTGTATGCTCCATCTTCGCTGGTACCGATCATTTCATGTTCAGTGCAGCCTGTTATCTTATCCAGATCTTTTTCCAGCTCCTTCTGATAAACTCCAAGACATCCCACTACGCCCAGGCTTTCCACCCATTCTGTATATTTACCGGTATCTGCACTGATCTCTGCCTCTTTTTGCTCCTCAGTCATAGTTCTCCAGCTTACAAATCCATATTTCAGGCTGTTCCCATCTGGAGCAACCTCCGCCCCCGGAAGCATGGCAATTTCTTTTTTATCCATTTTATCCAGAAGAAACTGCGGAAGCTCAAAGGAAAGCCCCATGTCTGCATAGGAATAACTTTCCTGGGCAGCCAGAACCAGATCAGAAGGACGTATCTTTTTTTCAGATTCTTTTTCTCCTGATTTCTCTTTTTCAGCCTTTACAGGTACAGCACTTCCTGTTACAGAAATTCCTCCCAGGGCAAGCACACCAGTCATAATCCATAAGGATATTTTTTTATTCATTTTAATCATATCGAATATCTCCTTTCGTTACAAAATCTATACGATTATAGTACAAGAAAGAGCTTGTTCTGTAAAGCAATTCTTTTTTCAGTAATATAACCTCATTATTTTATTGAACTTTTGAACTTTTCGTGATATACTCTTTTTATAAATTGAACTTTCATATTAAAAATCCTATTTTCAGGAGGAATCTATGAACTCAAAAGAAATTTTTGCCGACAGGCTGCAATCTGCAATGAGACAACAGAATATGAAGCAGATAGACCTCGTACGGACAGCTGAGTCCAGGCATATAAAGCTTGGAAAAAGTCATGTAAGCCAGTATGTCAGCGGCAAGACGCTTCCCCGTCCAGATATTTTGAACTTTCTTGCTGAAACTCTCTGCATAAATCCTGAATGGCTTATAGGAAATACAGATATAACCGGATCTGAACCAGCAGTCAGACCTATAAAAAAATCAGATCCAGAAATTGAACTTATGGGAGGAACAAAAATGCGTGAATTTAAGAAATCATCCAAACTGGATAATGTTTTATACGATGTCAGAGGTCCTGTTGTAGAAGAAGCTTCCCGAATGGAAGAAGCAGGTACCCATGTATTGAAACTGAACATTGGAAATCCTGCGCCCTTTGGCTTCCGAACTCCCGATGAAGTGATCTATGATATGCGCCAGCAGCTTACAGAATGCGAAGGCTATTCTGATGCAAAGGGACTTTTTTCCGCAAGAAAAGCGATCATGCAGTATGCACAGCTGAAACATATCCCTAACGTTTCCATTGGAGATATCTACACCGGTAATGGAGTTAGCGAACTGATTAATCTTTCTCTGTCTGCACTTCTTGATAACGGAGATGAGATCCTGATTCCATCTCCTGACTACCCGCTTTGGACCGCCTGTGCCACTCTTGCCGGCGGCAAGGCTGTCCATTATATCTGTGATGAGCAGTCTGAGTGGTACCCGGATATGGATGATATCGAAAAAAAGATTACTGATAAAACAAAAGCTATTGTTATCATTAACCCTAATAATCCTACCGGAGCCCTTTATCCGCGAGAAGTCCTTCAAAAGATTGTAGATATTGCAAGACGGCATCAGCTTATTATATTCTCTGATGAGATTTACGACCGTCTGGTCATGGATGGAGAGGAACATATTTCCATTGCATCCCTTGCCCCAGATCTTTTCTGCGTTACCTTCAGCGGACTGTCCAAATCCCACATGATCGCAGGATACCGTATTGGCTGGATGATCTTAAGCGGAAATAAGCACCATGTAAAAGACTATATAGAAGGCATCAACATGCTCTCGAACATGCGCCTCTGCTCCAATGTTCCTGCACAGTCCATTGTCCAGACAGCTCTTGGCGGTCACCAGAGTGTAAATGATTATATTATTCCAGGAGGAAGGATTTATGAACAAAGAGAATTCATTTATAAGGCTCTTACAGACATACCAGGAATCACAGCAGTAAAACCAAAAGCTGCTTTTTATATCTTCCCTAAAATCGATACGAAAAAGTTTAATATTACAAACGATGAACAATTTGCTCTGGATCTTCTCCGTGAGAAAAAAATCCTTCTGATTCACGGCGGCGGGTTTAACTGGAAACAGCCCGATCATTTCCGTGTAGTATATCTTCCTCGTATTGAGGTTCTTTCCAAGGCATCAGAAGAAATCGCGGATTTCCTGAGTGTCTACCAGCAGCATTAAATATATTTTTTAAAAGGAACCGGCAAAATTTCTGCCGGTTCCTTGTTTCTCCTTAAAATCATTCAATCAGTCAAGAAGCTCTTTCACTGCTTCTTTTGTAAATCTTACTTCCTTTCTATGATCCACCTCAATCTGGTAAAGGGCATTGGCAGCCAGATGCTCTGCTGCCTGTTCCAGATCACGTATTCCAGAAGTATCTGAATATTTCCGTATCACCGCGTCCAGGGCATCTCCTTCTATAATACACTCATGATCTTCCAAGCCTATTCTTTTCAGCACCTTCGGAAGTGCAAATCTGGAAAAGATCACCTTTTTTTCTTCAAAAGTATAATCAGGAATCTCAATAACAGCAAAACGAGACATCAGAGGTGCACTGATCTGAGATTTATCATTAGCAGTAGCAATTGGATAAACTCCGGATGTGGGAACCATACATTCCATATAGTTATCGGTAAAGCCCAGATTATCCAGAAGTGTCAGAAGGACATCTGCCGGGTTTCCATTTCCCTTTCCTGAAGCAGCCTTATCCAGTTCATTAATGATAAATACAAGGTTTGACTCTCCTGCCATGGAAAAAGCTTCCAATATAATACCTGGTTTTGCATTTGCATAAACACGGGAGCTTCCGGTCAGCTGCTCCGGGTCATTAATAGAGCTCATATCCAGAGTTGTCCAGGGCAGTTTCAGTATTTTTGCCACCGCATAGGCAATCTGAGATTTTCCCGTCCCTGCCGGCCCCACCAGAAGAAGTCCATAAGCCGGAAGCGTATGAGTCCTGTTAATCTGAATAATGGTCTCAATAATCCTCTGCTTTACTTTTTCCATTCCATAAAGAGTTTCATCCAGGATCCTTCTTGCTTCATCCGGATCAATAGCTTCAAAATAGTTGCTTTTCCACCGGATATTCATCATAATAGAAAGAGCTCGCTGTGCATGGCGCCGTTCCTCCTGAGAAACCTCTGAAGAACGTGCAACAGCAAGATTTCTTCTTGCCCAGAGACGGATATTATCCGGAAGCGTACGGCCCGCACAAGTCATAAAATCTGTAATGCTCTGAAGACTGGTAAGTTTCAGATCATCTCCATCCTCCATATCGTCTTCATCTTCCGGAAGTTCTGCCGGTGCACTACTGGACAGAAGCCGTTCTATCATGTATTGAAGAAAGCCGTCCTCCGCAGACAATTTCTTTCCCCCTCCAAAGGCAATCTCCCGAATTCCGTAAACGCAGTAACCTTCTGTTCTGTTTTCTCCTGAAAGCCGTACATTGATCCGGTTTTCTCCCAGCCAGCGGATCAGACTTACAAATCGTGAATCCACCTTACGGATATCTGCACTGGCGGCTGTCTTTTCTTCTTTAAATTCAAAGGAAGTTCGATGAACAGGATTGGTAAATACCCCGCAGGAATGATGCGGCCACTGGCATTTCTGATTATCAAGGATCAGAATCGGTTTTTCCGGTGAAGCTTTATCTTCATTGGATTGAAAAGTAGTATATGTGCATTCCGGTGTCGTTCCTTTTTCCGGAGTTTGGTTAAAATCAAAAACTGGCATATAGTTCCTCCTATGTGGTTCTGTTTTTTGAAGTTCAGTCCAGCTTAATCCCTGCAAGAGCCTGGGCAAAAGCATTATTTACAGGCTCTTTTGCTTCTTTCTGCTGCTGTTTCAGATATTTTTGTACATCTCTTTTATTTACGCCTGCTCCTTCTTTTTTTCTTCTCGCCTGGAAAGAAGACAGCTTTTCTTTATATCCACAGGCACAGATAAAAGTTTCTTCCTTTCCTTTTACGATCATCTCCATACGCTTATGGCATTTCGGACAGCGTGCATTGGTTGTTCTAGAAATAGTTTCCCGATACCCGCATTCGCGATCCTGACATACCAGCATTTTACTGTTTTTTCCATTAACTGCCAGAAGTCGTTTACCGCATTCAGGACATATTTTGTTTGTAATGTTATCATGGCGGAATGTTCCGCTTGCAGTTTTGATCTCGTCAACAATCTCACAGGTATAATCTCTGATTTCTTTCAGGAAAGTATCCTGACGCAGCTTCCCTTTTGCAATATCCGAAAGTTTCTTTTCCCAGTCCGCAGTAAGCTCCGGTTTTTTAAGATCTTCCGGAACCAGTTCAAGAAGCTGCTTTGCTTTAGAAGTAAGATGGATCTCATTTCCTTTTTTCTCCATCATAAAGCTGTTAAACAGTTTTTCGATAATGTCCGCTCTGGTAGCAACGGTTCCAAGTCCGCCTGTTTCCCCCAAAGTCTTTGCCGCCTGACGATCTCCTGTAGATAAATATTTTACAGGATTTTCCATAGCAGCAAGAAGGGTTGCTTCCGTAAATCTCGCCGGAGGCTTTGTTTTTCCCTCTTTCATACGGATATCCAGGATCTTCAACTTTTCTCCCTCTTTGTGTACCGGAAGACTCTGATCTTTCATTTCCTGTTCGTTTTCGTCTTCCTCCTCCCGGTAATCACCCTCATAAACATCTTTCCATCCCAAATTTTTCACTGTTTTTCCGCTGGCTGCAAATACATATCCAAAAGCTTCCGCCTCCATGGCAGTCTGCTCATATTCAAAGGCCGGATACAGGACACTTAAAAAGCGGCGCACCACCATATCATAAATCTTTCTCTCTTCATTTGTCATATGGTCAAGCTGTACGAACTGCTCTGTAGGGATAATGGCATGATGGTCGCTGACCTTCTTATCATCTACAAAGCTTCCATTTACCTGGATCGGTTTATTCAGCAAAGCTCCTGCCAGCTTTCGATAGGGTCCTGTGCCGCAGGCTTTCAGCCTTTCCTTGATGGTCGGTACCACATCCTTTCCAATGTAACGAGAATCTGTTCTTGGGTAAGTAAGAACCTTATGGTTTTCATAAAGTCTCTGCATGATGTTCAGCGTTTCTTTGGCAGAAAATCCATATTTTTGATTTGCTTCTCTCTGTAATGTAGTCAGGTCATAAAGTCCTGGCGCCTGGGTTTTCTTTGGCTTTTTTGTCACCGAAATAATGGTCAGCGCTCCATCTTTTATCTTTTCTCTGATCTCCTCTGCCTTTTCCTTATGAAAAGTACGAAGGCTTCCGCTTTTCTGGTCTTTCCAGGTCCAGAGGATCTCACCTGCATTTACTGTGATCCCATAATACTCCTTCGGCTGAAAATGTCGGATTTCTTCCTCCCGCATAGCAATAATAGCCAGGGTAGGCGTCTGTACGCGGCCGCAGGAAAGCTGTGCATTATATTTGCAGGTCAGTGCTCTTGTGCCATTCATTCCCACCAGCCAGTCTGCCTCCGCCCTTGCCGCTGCTGCCCGGTAAAGATCATTATATTCTCTTCCGTCCTTCAGGTTTTGAAAACCGTCTCTGATGGCTTTATCCGTTACAGATGAAATCCACAGCCGACGGATGGGTTTCCTGCATCCGGATTTATCAAGGATCCATCGTGCAACCAGTTCTCCTTCTCTTCCTGCATCTGTAGCAATAATGATATCTCCCACATCTTTTCGGAAAAGCTGTGTCTTTACTGCATTGTACTGTTTCGCAGTCTGTCGGATCACTACCAGCTTCATGTGCTCTGGCATCATAGGAAGTGTATTCATTTCCCATTTCATATATTTTTTATCATATTCCTCCGGATCAGCCAATGTCACAAGGTGTCCCAGAGCCCAGGTTACAACATATTCCTTTCCTTCCAGACAGCCATTTCCCTTCTGACTGCAGTGGAGGACTCTGGCGATATCTCTGGCAACCGAAGGTTTTTCTGCAATTACAAGTGATTTCATAAATGATTACCTCACATATATGTTATTCTGATATTTCTCACAGACTACTGCTGCTTTATCCGTGACAAATATTTTTTCGCATAAAAGGATTGTAACACGACATGCAGAAAAATACCATGGGAAACCCCATGGCATCTGTTTTTCTCTTATTTTTCTTCCAATAAAGAAGATTATTTTCCCATCTTATACCCGATTCCCCGGACTGTTTCGATCAAATCTCCTGCTTCTCCCAATTTCTGACGCAAAGTTCTGATATGTACATCTACAGTTCTGCTCTCTCCGTCAAATTCATATCCCCATATCTGATTAAGAAGCTGTGTCCTGGACAGTACCATACCACTGTTTTTCAATAATAGACAAAGCATCTCATATTCCTTCAGTGTAAGACTGACCGATTCTTTATTTACTGTTACCATATGTTTAGAAGGACATACATACAGACTTCCGATCCTGTATTCTTCTGCACCTTTATCTTCTGCCCGGCGAAGTCTTGCCCGAACCCTTGAAATAAGTTCCATCATGCGGAAGGGCTTGGGAATGTAATCATCTGCACCGCTGTCCAGTCCCAGAACAGTATCATATTCACTGCCCTTTGCCGTAAGCATGATCACCGGAAGTTTTCTGGTATCCGGTCTTGCCCTTAATTTTTTCAGTATACTGATCCCGTCTTCTTCCGGCAGCATAATGTCCAGAAGGATCAGAGAAGGCAGTTCTTTTTCCAGTTCTTTCCAAAAAAGAGATGGTCTTTCAAACCCCTTTGCATCCATATCCTGACTTTTTAATGTATATACAACAAGCTCTCTGATGCTTTCATCATCTTCTACCAGATAGATCATCTGCTTACCTCCGGTTTTCTCACATTTTTCTTTTTACAGTATAAATATCTTTCGTTAAATTTCCTGTAGTCTGCCGGTTAAATGATTGTAAAATCCTGTCTAAAATGGTATGATAGACTGAAATCTACAGGAGGGTGATATGTATTATTTTATTGTAAATCCTAATTCCCGCTCCGGAAAAGGAGCCGATATATGGAAATCCCTGAGCCGCAGTCTGGATCATAGAAATATCCCATATAAGGCATATCTGACCGAATGTGCCGGCCATGCCACAGAACTGTCCGAAAAAATAAGTTCCTCTGCAGCTCAGGATCATCCGATCACTCTGATTGCAGTAGGCGGTGACGGAACTATTCAGGAAATTCTTACCGGTCTTAAGAATTTTTCTTTTCTCCGTTTCGGCTATATTCCCACCGGATCCGGCAATGATTTCTGCCGCAGTATGAAACTTCCAGGCAAACCAGAAGATGCCCTGGAAGCCATACTTTATTCAGAAAAGACCCTGCCTATGGATGTCTCAGAAATCACCTGCAATGGATTTTCCAGCCGTTTTGCTGTTAGCTGCGGTATTGGTTTTGATGCAGCAGTCTGCCATGAGATCAGTGTTTCTCCTCTCAAAAAGCTCCTGAACCATCTGGGACTTGGAAAGCTTGCCTATCTCTTTATTGGACTCAAGCAGCTGCTGTTTCTGCCTCCCATATCCATTTCCATAGACACTGATGCCGATATGAAGCACACTTATGACAAAGTTTTCCTCACTGCAGTTATGAACCAGAAATATGAAGGCGGCGGTTTTTGCTTCTGTCCCTGTGCCGATCCTTCAGACGGTCTTCTTGATGTTCTTGTAGTTGAAGGCATGGGCAGGCTTCGGCTGATTTTCTGCCTTTTCCTTTCTATTTTCGGCAGACATACCTGTTTCCGTGGAGTTCATCTGTTGCGCTGTCAGAGAATCACAGTCAAAAGTTCAAAATCCCTTGCCATACATAAAGACGGAGAGTCTGCCGGACTTGGAACAGGTTTTTCCGTTCAACTGACAGATAAAAAACTGCAGGTCATCATTCCCTGATGTTCCTGCAGTTTTTCTTCAAATATCAGTTAAATCCATAGAATTTCTGGCATAGCTTATAGGCTGCAATAAAAGTCTTACGTCCGCCCTTGCCAGGAAGATTGGATGCACACCCCATAATTCCCCAGCGCAGTCTGTGATAAATACGGCGGTCTTCTTCCCGAATGTATTCCATAAGCTCCTTCTTTTTGTCAAGAGCCTCCTGAGTTTCTGCACGAATCAGCATTACAGAAGAAATAGTTGTAATGATCTCCAGATAGCTGAGCATGTATTTCCGCAGGTGACGGCAATTGTTAAATTTAATTCTGTGGAATACATCTACCATGATCTTATTTACACGAAGCTGCTGGTCGATTCTTTTGATCATTACCTTTTCATTGACAGACTGATCATCACGCCCGATAAAATATCTGTAAAAGTTCACATCCAGATAATACATTTTTTTCACATAAGGAAGGGGCTCAAACGCAAAGATATTATCCACATAAAATGTATGCTTCGGAAGCTCGATACCACATTCATGGAGAAGCTTTGTACGATAGATCATAGAATGCATAAGAAGATATTTCCCTTTATACATATGTACCCTTTCCCATCCAAAGATCTCATTAACCGGAAGACAATGTCTGTACTGCATCACTCGCTTTCTCTTGGCACCCTGTTTCTCATATACAAAATTACTGATCAGAAGGTCTACTGTTTCCGGTCCACGGATCAGGTCACTGAGAGTCTTCAGAATCTGAGCGTAAGCCTCTGCATTTACCCAGTCGTCGCTGTCTACCACCTTAAAATAAAGTCCTGTGGCATTACGGATGCCTGCGTTTACCGCTTCGCCGTGACCACCATTTTCCTGATGGATTGCTTTTACGATCGTAGGATATTTTCTCTCGTAGGAATCGGCAATTTCTGCTGTTCTGTCCGATGATCCGTCATTTACAATAAGGATTTCTACATCCTCCCCGCCTACCAGCAGAGAATCAATGCACTTTTCCATATAAGCTTCTGAATTATAACAGGGAATAGCAATACTTAACAGTTTCATTTAATTTCCTCCTTCATGTACTTTACATAAGCTCCGAATGCAGACGGAATCGCATACTGCCTGTCGGACTGCTTTTTATCTACAAAAATAAGTTTTTTATTTTTCTTTTGCTCCAGGGAAGATACCCTTATCAGATATCCTGTCATTCTCCATTCAATATGAGAAAAAATATGTTTTGCCGGTTCCAGTTCTTTAATATACAAAGGCTCCAGCTTCATTTTTTCCACAGCTTTTACTGCCTCCTCCGCCGACAGTGTCCCTTTCACATTAGGAAGCTCATAAAGGCCTGCAAGAAGTCCCTTGTCCGGTCTTTTTTGTATAGCTGTCCTTTCTCCATCCTGGATCACAAACACAGTTCTGCTTTCTGTCCTGCGAGCTTTTTTTGGTGCCTTTACAGGAATTTCCTCAGTTATATCATGCAGATGCGCCCTGCACAGCTTCTGAACCGGACAATCCTGACATTTGGGCTGGCCGTTTGGCACACAGATCACTGCCCCAAGCTCCATCAACGCCTGGTTAAAATCTCCCGGACAGTCTGAGGGCATGATTTCTTTAAGAGTCTGCTCCATTTTTTTGCGGACTGACTGCTTCATAATATCTTCTCTGCTCTCAGTGATCCTTGACACAACTCTCAGAACATTTCCATCTACAGCTGGTACGGGAATGCCATATGCAATAGAAGCAATGGCTCCTGCCGTATAACTTCCTATTCCCTTTAACGATACAAGCTTTTCATAGGATTCAGGAAGTTTTCCTCCATATTCCTCCACCACTGTACAGGCTGCTTCCTGCATATTCCTCACACGATTATAATATCCCAGACCTTCCCACAGCTTCATAAGCTTCTTTTCCGGGCACGAAGCCAGGGCTGCCGGATCTGGAAGTTCCGTAATAAATCTTATAAAATACGGCTTAACTGCCTCCACTCTGGTCTGCTGCAGCATAATCTCCGACACCCAGGTATAATAGGCATTATTCTGATCCCTCCACGGAAGGATCCTTTTATTTTCCCGGTACCATTTAATAAGAGGAAAAACTATTTGCCTTAATGCTTCCAGATTCTCCTGACATACAGGAAATTTATTCTCCATAAGGCACCTCCAGATCTATGGAAACCGGATCGCATATTTCCATAAAATTTTCTCCTACCAGACAGTCATAAGCCAGAAGCTTTACTCCTGCTTCAGCCGCTTCCCTCAGAACCATTCCAAATTCCGGATGAGTTTTCCAGTTTGGCTGAAAATATCTCACATCTTTCATTTGTATCACCAGAAGAAGGTACGCTTCATATCCGTCTTTCATGCATTGGATCAGCTCCCGCACATGCTTTACCCCTCTTTCTGTCGGCGCATCCGGAAAACGTACAATATTATCCGCTTCTAACGTTACCCCCTTAACTTCCATAAATGCCTTTCGAACAGGCGACTCGATATAAAGGTCAAATCTGGAGTTTCCGTATTTCCTTTCTCTGTACACAGAAATATCCTCCGGAAAAAAACCTCCCTTTAAAAGCCATTCCTCTGCCACCTTATTGGGCGCCTGGGAATCCATGTTGATCCACCGGCCCTCTTTACACACGCTTATCAGATCATATCTGGTTTTTCGCGCCGGGTTCTGCCCTTCCTCAAGGATCACCTCATATCCGGGAACCAGAAGCTCCCTGCATCTTCCTGTATTTTTTACATGCACAGTTTCTGTCTGCCCGCCCAGCTCCACATGAGCAACAAAACGATTGGGCCTGTCCAGAAATCTGGCTTTTACCGTATGGCTGTAATTCATCTCTGTAACCTCGTTGCTGTTATCAAGTGGCTCTATTGTATCACATGTTTTTCCCTTTTTCCATTAAAATTAACATTCCACATAACATCTGAAAAATGTTCTTTTACTTGCTAACAGGTTGATTTTTTTGTTTTCCCTGTGTATAATCCAAAATGTTAAAGATAAACTCGGAATATCATATAATTATAATAGGAAGGAATTTTATGGACAGTATTATTTTTGATGTAGATGGAACACTGTGGGATTCCACAGAAATTGTTGCAAGATCCTGGGATTCTTATCTACATGACAAGGAGCACATGAATATATCTATCACTGCCAAAAGACTGATGGAACTTTTCGGACAGCCGCTTCCGGCTATTGCAGCACAGCTTTTTCCAGACATTCCGGAGGATGAACAGCTTCGTATCATTGACGGCTGCTGTCAGGCTGAACATGAAGCTCTTCTTGAAACCTGTGCACCTCTCTATGAAAATCTGGAAGAGACTCTCAAATATCTTTCTGCAAAATACCCGCTTTATATCGTGAGCAACTGCCAGGCCGGATATATTGAAGTATTTCTGAAATCCTCAGGTCTTGGTAAATATTTCAAAGGACATCTGTGCTTCGGAGATACTGGTCTGGAAAAAAATGATACGATTCTCCAACTGATGGAAATTCATGATCTGAAATCACCTGTTTATGTAGGAGATACCATGGGCGATTTTCTCTCCTGTCAAAAGGCCAACATTCCCTTTGTATTCGCTTCCTATGGATTCGGAGATGTTCCGGAACCAGATTTCCAGATTTCCCGGCCCTTGGATCTTACCACATTATTTTAAACGGCATACAATGAAAACAGCATGGAAACGGATTTTCCGAATTCCATGCTGTTTCTCATTTAGATACGAAACTCTCTTGTTATTTTGTACATTTCTTTTTGATATACCATACCAGTCCGCCTAAAATCACAGCCAGAACTACTATATACCCAATTTTTGCAGCAACCGTTGTAGTATAAGAATCAATAAATGTTGCGATACCGATCAAAACAAGTGCAAGTCCTGAGCCTTTCTCCATTTTTTTCTCATCATATTTTTTTTTGCGAAGCTGTGCATTTCCACCTTTCATAAAAAATGCTCCATTCCCGGTGAGAAGCATAATTCCCACGATCAGGGATGCTCCTGCAAGTATAAAGTCAAAAGATCTGCTCATTTTTCTTATTCCTCCAATTTCTTTAGTAGAAACATATGATCGGGACATTATAGTCGATCATACTGTACAGTACAGCCGCATTGTCCGGCGGAAGATTAATACATCCATGGGATCCGCTGGTCAGATAAATATCTCCGCCAAATTCCCCTCTCCAGGGCGCATCATGGAAACCAATGCCTCCGTCAAAAGGCATCCAATAAGATACCGGTTCCTCATATTCATAAGTACCATCCGGCTTCTTGGCACCACGAAGTACATCCGGACTTTTCTTGTAATACAGAGTAAAAATACCGGAATGCGTCTGCCTGTCTGCATAGCTCATATTTCCAGATACAAAATCCGAATCAAAAACAAGTGCACCTGACTGATAATAATACATATGCTGATTACTTAAATCTACTTCTATATAGGTGTTTCCAAGGTCATTCACACCATGGGAATTAGCTCTCTGGCTATATACCGGTTCTCTGGATGTCTGCGTTCCGGACTGGATCTCCTGAGAAAGCTGCGCCGCCTCAGCGGCCTGGTCAATAGCCCATCCGTAAACAGAACTGGATACATAAACTGTTCGTCCGCTGGTTGTATAAAACTCCCGCTCTGTACCTACTGTATTATAAGTAGCTGCCAGCTGTGCAACATAATCTGCTATGTGCTGCTGAAAAGTATTGTCATCCAGCAGAAGCTGTCCCTTTTCATCAAACTGCAGCCAGTCTTTAATGGTATTTCCATCAAGCGTTGTTGTCTGCTCTCCAAAGGTATAGGTAATACTTGCTTTTGTATAATTGTTGCATGCTTCCAGAGCTGACTGAAGCTCCGGATCATTCTGCGTTACAGATGCAGATACATAAGCTTCCGGAGTTGTTCCAAAATCCACAGATTCCTGTGTTTCTGCCACTGCTTCGTCCAAGATCCTGTATGCCTGTTTTACATTCAGCTGAGTTCCCTGTGTTTCCGGAACAATCTGAAACTGATTGTCCTTAAAAGCCACATACGCATTTTCAGGTGCTGTCTGATTTTCTGCTTTTGCACAGTTTAAAGCTATCACCTGCTGCTGAAGAAGCGTTTTGTCATAGGAGACTTTTTCGGATACTGTATAGCTTTTCTGCTCATAATATCCTCTTATCCACTCATATGGCTTCTGTTCCTTCAAAAGCTGGAGAGTTTCTCCTGTAGAAAGATACTGATAAGAAATCTGATCTCCTGTAATGACCTGCGGTTCCTGTTCTCTTGAGGCAACCTGTATTGAATAATCCTGTACTTTTTCTGCCAAAGCCTGTTCCGCCTCATATGCAGTCATTCCAGAACAATTAATCCCATTGATCCAAGTCCCCTGAAAAAAACGGTCTGCATAATAATAAGAAGCTGCCCCATATGCACATCCGGCAGCAACAATAACCATTGCCGCCGCAATACCGGCGATTTTCAAACCTTTATGCTTTTTTTTCTTCCCAAAAGGAATTGCAAGCTTTTCATCTATATCATCAATAGGAACATATTTTACAGGCTGAGGTCTTGCAGATTTTGATCTTCTTGGTACAGACACTGGTTCTGTTTCTTCCTCATACCCCTCTTCCTCATATTCGTAATCCTCTTCTGAGTCATACCCATCATCAGGCTGATCGTCGTCTTCCTGTGTATATTCTTCCTGATCATACACCTCATCAGTAAGCGATACCGTTATTTTATCCATTGCCGCATTAATCTTCTCTTCCATATCGGACTGTCTTTTCGTCTCATTTCCGGGCCCTGAAGGAATATCTTTTCTTTTCTCCTTATTGCTCATCTATTTTCTCCTTGATCGTAACATCAAAAACTAACATACACCAAGCCATCCTATTATAACATACTTTCTACATTTTGTGCCATATCTCATCTATGTTTTTTCGAGTTATAGCATTATTCGAGTTATTGTTCCACAAGGCGTTATGTGCTATGAATTTATCCCCGAAAACATATATTCCTGGCAGTATGATTCTTTTTTATCATAACAAAGTCTGTTTTTGTTATTGTATCCTGCAATATACTTTTTATCCTATCAAAATCAGAGTCCGGCACTTTCATTTCTTCTGTAAGAAAAAGCAGATCCCGAACTCTTATCTGGGATCTGCTTCTGTAAATTATTTTTATTTTTCGATAAGAAGAGATTCTCCTGTCATCTCTGCCGGTTTTTCCATTCCCATCAGTTCGATCAGGGTTGGAATAATATCTGCAAGGCAGCCGCCCTCTTTCAGAGTATATTTCGGATCTGCATTTACAAGAATAAATGGAACCGGATTTGTAGTATGAGCAGTAAATGGTTCTCCAGTCTCATAATCTACAAGCTGCTCTGCATTTCCATGATCCGCACAGATAAACATCTGGCCGTTTACTTCTTTCACAGCCTCGACTGCTCTTCCCACACACTCGTCAACAGTTTCCACTGCTTTGACTGCAGCTGCTTCCACACCGGTATGACCAACCATATCCGGGTTAGCAAAATTAATGATCACAACGTCATATTTGTCGGACTTGATAGCCTCCACAAGCTTATCACATACCTGCGGTGCACTCATTTCCGGCTGAAGATCATAAGTAGCAACCTTCGGGGATTTTACAAGAATTCTGTCCTCTCCCTTATTCGGCTCTTCCACACCACCGTTAAAGAAGAAGGTAACATGTGCATATTTTTCAGTTTCTGCAATACGAACCTGTGTCATATCATGTGCTGCCAGATACTCTCCAAAGGTATTGTGAAGCTGTACTTTATTAAATGCCACCTGCTTATTCTGAATAGTATCATCATAATTGGTGAAACATACGAAAGTTACATCCAGTTTCTTTTCACGCGCAAATCCCTTAAAATCATCATCACAAAATGCTCTGGTGATCTCACGGGCACGGTCCGGACGGAAGTTGAAAAATACCACGGAATCCTTATCCTGAACAGAAGCTACCGGTCTGCCATCTTTCTCGATCACAGTCGGAAGAACAAATTCATCAGTCTTTTCGTTGTCATAGGATGCCTGAACCGCCTCTGCCGCATCTGTACCTTTCACACCTTCGCCTTTTGTCAGGGCATTGTATGCCAGTTCCACACGATCCCAGCGATTATCTCTGTCCATTGCATAGTAACGGCCGGAAACCACACCGATCTCGCCTACACCGATTTCCTGCATCTTAGCCTGAAGCTGTTCGATATATCCCTTTCCGGAAGCCGGAGGTGTATCACGTCCGTCCAGGAAACAGTGTACATAAACTTTTTTCAGACCTTCTCTCTTAGCCATTTCAAGTAATCCGTAAAGATGAGTGATATGGCTGTGAACGCCGCCATCAGAAAGAAGTCCCATAAAATGAATAGCGGAATCATTGTCTTTTGCATTCTTCATTGCTGCAAGAAGAGCCTCATTTTTAAAGAAATCACCATCATTGATCTCCTTGGTGATTCTAGTCAGCTCCTGATATACAATGCGGCCTGCACCCATATTCATATGTCCAACCTCAGAGTTTCCCATCTGACCATCCGGAAGACCTACTGCCAGTCCGCTTGCATTTCCCTCTACAAATGGACACTCAGCCATCAATTTGTCCATGACTGGAGTCTTTGCCTCATATACAGCATTCCCGTCATGTCTCTCATTCAGTCCATAACCATCAAGAATCATTAAAACAGTTGGTTTTTTGCTCATAATGTTCTCCTTTTTGTATGATTTCCCCGCAAAAACTGCGGAGTATTTTCTAAGTATATGCTCACATATTATATACTACCAAAAATCAGGAATTTTTCAAGGATTTTCCCCGAAAAATTCCTGATCTTTCCTTACAGTTTTCTTTTATCGGCGATCTTATTCTCCATATACCCGAAGCATACTGGAAATCTTATGTACAGAATTTCGTCCGGACAGTTCTTCCATCGCAGTGCGGAAGTCTCCTTCCCGAACTTTTCCTGTGATCACAACCACTTCTGCACTGTCTCCTGCCTTTGTCTCTTTCTGGATAATCTGTGCAACGCTTACATGATATTTGGCAAAAACTGCTGTCATTTCTGCCAGAACACCGCAACGGTCCTCCACATGAAGGCGAAGAAAATACCGATTATGAGTATCTGCCATTTTTTTCACCGGAATATTCTTATAGCATGTACAGCCTATTCTTGCACAGCAGTCTGCATGGATATTACGGGCAATATCAAAAACATCTCCCACCACTGCACTGGCTGTAGGAAGCTCACCGGCTCCTCTTCCAAAAAACATGGCGTTTTCTACTGCATCTCCATTTACAAAAACTGCATTATACGAATCATTCACAGATGCCAGCGGATGAGTGCTTGGTATCAGCATTGGACATACATATGCCTCAATTCCGTCCCGGGTATTCCTTGCAACACCAAGCAGCTTAATATCACATCCCATTTCTTTTGCATAGCGAATATCCTTGGCAGATATTTTTGTAATTCCCTCAATATACACATCATCAAAAACAACTCTGGAATTGAATGCAACAGAAGCCAGAATCGCAACCTTACGTCCGGCATCCAGACCTTCTATATCTGCCGTAGGATCTGCTTCTGCATATCCAAGCTCTGTTGCAAGAGCAAGAGCTTCTTTAAATTCCATTCCATCCTGTGTCATTTTTGTCAGTATAAAATTCGTAGTACCGTTTACAATACCCATGACCTCTCTCATATGATTTCCTGCCAGGCACTGCTTCAGCGGACGGATAATCGGAATGCCTCCGGCAACAGCCGCTTCAAAAAGAAAGTCCACCTGATGCGCTTCTGCCATGTCCAGGAGTTCCTTTCCATGAACAGCAATCAGATCCTTATTTGCAGATACCACATGCTTACCGGCTTCCAGCGCAGCCAGGATACAGGTTCTTGCCGGTTCGATACCTCCCATCAGCTCGATCACGATATCAATCTCCGGATCGTTCAGGATCTCATCCCAGTCGTTGGTAAGTACAGAGGGATCATCCACTCTGGAAGCTGCTTTTTCCAGATTACGGACCATAATCTTTTTGATCCTGATCTCACTGCCGATCTTGGCCTCCATTTCCTCTTTCTGTCCTTTTAGTACTTTATAGACACCAGTACCTACTGTGCCAAGCCCCAGAAGGGCGGCATAAATGATCTTCTTCTCCATTACGGATTCTCCTTTCTGACGGAATGTAAGTGTTGTTCTTATAGTAGATGAGAAGGAGATATTTGTCAAGTAAAGTGGTAAAGTTTTATATAAGAAAAGAAGGCTCTTTTAAGAGCCTTCTTAATTGTTGATCTTATTTGTAGTTTACGATCTTTCCGAAATCTTCTTTCAGGGAAGCGCCGCCTACCAGACCGCCGTCGATGTCGTTCTGTGCAAACAGTTCCGGAGCAGTTGCAGCATTTACAGATCCGCCGTACTGGATACGGATTGCTTCTGCAGTTGCCTCATCATAGATTTCAGCGATGCATGCACGGATATCTGCACAAACTTCCTGAGCCTGCTCAGTAGTAGCTGTTTTGCCTGTTCCGATAGCCCAGATCGGCTCATAAGCGATTACCGCTGTTTTAGCCTGATCTGCTGTTACGCCCTGGAATCCAACCTTAACCTGCTGACGGATGAAGTCCATAGTCACGCCCTGCTCTCTCTGAGTAAGAGTCTCGCCGCAGCACATGATCGGAGTAATACCATGCTCGAAAGCTTTGAGCATTTTTTTGTTTACATCCTCATTTGTCTCGCCAAAGTAATCTCTTCTCTCAGAATGTCCGAGAACTACGTATTTTACGCCTGCATCTGTAAGCATAGCCGGGGAGATTTCGCCTGTGTAAGCGCCTTTCTCCTCAAAGTACATGTTCTCTGCACCAACCTGAATATTGGTATCCTTGCATGCCTCAACAACCGGAACGATGTCGATAGCCGGTACACAAAATACTACGTCAACTTCGTCGTTCTTTACAAGTGGTTTCAGAGTTTCTACTAATTTAACTGCTTCGCTTGGAGTCATGTTCATTTTCCAGTTTCCAGCGATGATTTTCTTTCTTGCCATGATGATAATCTCCTATCTTATTTAATAATTGCTTTCAGCTTATTTATCGTTAGCTGCTGCTACACCCGGAAGTTCCTTTCCTTCAAGGAATTCCAGAGATGCTCCGCCGCCAGTAGAAATATGGCTCATTTTATCGCCAAATCCAAGCTGGTTTACAGCTGCTGCAGAGTCACCACCGCCGATAATAGTAGTAGCATCTGTTTCTGCAAGAGCTTTTGCTACAGCGATTGTTCCTTTTGCAAGAACCGGATTTTCAAATACACCCATCGGTCCGTTCCATACTACAGTCTTAGCTGTTTTTGCAGCTTCAGCGTAGATTTCTGCTGTTTTCGGTCCGATATCAAGTCCAAGTACGTCTGCCGGAATTGCATCACAGTCAACATAATCCACATCGATCTCAGCATCGATCGGGTTCGGGAAAGATTTAGCAATCGCTGTATCTACCGGAAGAAGAAGCTGTTTTCCAAGAGACTCTGCCTTTGCAAGCATTTCCTTACAATAATCAAGCTTTGTATCGTCAACCAGAGAAGCACCTACTTCCAGCCCCTTTGCTTTCAGGAAAGTGTATGCCATTCCACCGCCGATGATCAGTGTATCGCATTTTTCAAGAAGGTTGGAAATAACATTCAGTTTATCAGCAACCTTTGCGCCACCAAGAATTGCAACAAACGGTCTTACCGGAGTTTCTACTGCATTTCCAAGGAAGTCGATTTCTTTCTGCATCAGGTATCCAACAGCACAGGTGTCGATAAACTCTGTAACACCAACGTTGGAGCAGTGTGCTCTGTGAG
>Kit_p2__coassemble_565_pt1 | contig 35677 bp, 39 predicted proteins | sample Kit_p2__metabat2_low_PE_055 | metagenome-assembled genome bin Kit_p2
GATGGATACTTTCCGGTGTATTCTTATCTACACTTCTTACCAGGTTCTGGTACATGTCCTCTGTCATAAACGGGATCATAGGCGCTGCAGCCTTGGAGATTGTCACAAGGGCTGTATAAAGAGTCATATAGGCATTGATCTTATCCTGCTCCATTCCCTTCGCCCAGAAACGCTCACGGCTTCTTCTTACATACCAGTTACTCATCTCATCTACAAATTCCTGGAGAGCTCTTGCACTTTCCGGGATCTTGTAATTTGCCAGATTCTCATCCACAGCTTTTACTACAGAGTTCAGCTTGCTGAGAAGCCATTTGTCCATAACCGGAAGCTGATTGTAATCCAGTGTATATTTCGTCGGATCAAATTCATCAATATTCGCATAAAGCACAAAGAATGCATAAGTATTCCAAAGTGTGCTCATAAATTTACGCTGTCCCTCAACAACTGCTTTGCCGTGGAAGCGGTTCGGAAGCCATGGCGCACTGTTGATATAGAAATACCAGCGGATTGCGTCTGCACCGTATTTTTCAAGAGCGTCAAAAGGATCTACTGCGTTTCCTTTGGATTTACTCATCTTCTGTCCGTTCTCATCCTGTACATGGCCAAGAACAATAACATTTCTGTACGGAGCCTTGTTAAACAGCAGAGTAGATTCTGCCAGAAGAGAATAGAACCATCCTCTTGTCTGGTCAACTGCCTCGGAGATAAAATCTGCCGGGAACTGCTGCTCAAACAGATCCTGATTTTCAAACGGATAGTGATGCTGTGCAAAAGGCATTGCTCCTGAATCAAACCAGCAGTCAATTACCTCCGGTACACGGTGCATGGTTCCGCCGCACTCCGGACACTTCATAGTAATCTCATCAATGTATGGACGGTGAAGTTCTACGGTCTTTGCCTTCTCATCGCCGCTCATCTCAAAAAGCTCCTGACGGCTTCCAATGGAATGCATATGTCCGCACTCACACTGCCAGATATTCAAAGGTGTTCCCCAGTAACGGTTTCTGGAAATACCCCAGTCCTGAACATTTTCAAGCCAGTCGCCGAAACGTCCCTTACCAATATTTTCAGGAATCCAGTTGATTGTATTATTATTGCGGATCAGATCATCCTTTACTGCTGTCATTTTAATGAACCAGGACTCACGGGCATAGTAGATCAGCGGTGTGTCGCAGCGCCAGCAATGAGGATAATCATGCTCAAATTTCGGAGCGTCAAAGAGCTTGCCTTCTTTTTCAAGGTCAACAAGCACAAGTGGATCCGCTTTCTTTACGAATACACCTGCATACGGGGTTTCTTTTGCCATATTTCCCTGTCCGTCTACAAACTGTACAAACGGAAGGTTGTAATCGCGGCCCACACGGTTATCGTCTTCACCAAATGCCGGAGCAATATGAACGATACCTGTACCGTCACTCATAGTAACATAGCTGTCACATACTACATAATGCGCTTTTTTCTTCTGCTTTGCAGCTGCTTCTCTGGTACATTCCCAAAGAGGCTCATACTCTTTGTATTCCAGATCAGTTCCTTTATAAGTTTCCAGAACCTCGTAGGCCTTTTCATCCTCTTTGGCAAGCTTGCCAAGAACTTTGTCCAGAAGAGCCTCTGCCATATAATAAGTATATCCGTCTGCTGCTTTTACTTTACAGTAAGTCTCATCCGGATTTACGCAGAGCGCCAGGTTGGAAGGAAGAGTCCACGGTGTAGTCGTCCATGCCAGGAAATAAGCATCCTCTCCTACAACCTTAAAACGAACGATGGCAGAACGTTCCTTTACTGTCTTATAGCCCTGGGAAACCTCCTGTGCAGAAAGCGGAGTTCCGCAGCGCGGGCAGTAAGGCACAATCTTAAATCCTTTATAAAGGAGATCTTTATTCCAGATTTCTTTCAGAGCCCACCACTCAGATTCAATATAATTGTCATCATAGGTTACATAAGGATGATCCATATCAGCCCAGAAACCAACGGTAGAAGAAAAATCCTCCCACATTCCCTTGTATTTCCAGACACTTTCCTTACACTGCTGGATAAACGGCTCCATACCATAAGCCTCGATCTGCTCCTTACCGTCAAGTCCAAGCTTTTTTTCAACCTCAAGTTCTACCGGAAGTCCATGAGTATCCCAGCCTGCTTTACGTGGAACCATGTTTCCTTTCATAGTACGGTATCTTGGGATCATATCCTTGATAACACGGGTCAGCACATGACCGATATGAGGCTTGCCGTTGGCTGTTGGCGGTCCGTCATAAAAGGTATAAGTTTCTCCCTCCTTACGGCTGTCCATACTTTTTTCAAAAATATGGTTTTCTTTCCAAAACTGCTCGACCTTTTTTTCACGGTCAACAAAATTCAGGTTCGTATCTACTTTCTGATACACAATAAGTTCCTCCTGTCTTATTACTTTACTAAATAAAAAAACTCCCGTCCTGTAAAAGGACGAGAGTATACTTCACTTCGCACCACCTCATACACTGTACGGACAGAATTCTGCCGATACATGCCCCCTCTAACGGCGGGAAACCGTCCGGCCTTATTCCCTGTCAGTTTCAGGCTGGAAACTCCGGAGTGATGTTCGGCCGTTTCTACTTGCACCGGGTTTCCACCTGTCCCCGGCTCTCTAAAGCGTTCGATCCCTTTTCAGTCAGTCTAAAATGTCTGCGGCTTACTGTCTCCATCACAGTTTTTGCGTGATCGTATATACAGACTATATTATAAAGTCTACAAATTCCATCTGTCAAGCCCTTTCCCTGATTATTCCAAAAATCCAAAATCTTTTCGATCAAATATAAATATATTTTTTATGCGAACTGTCTGAAAGGAGTAATCATGACATCTGAACTGATCCTGGACAGCCGGGAAGGATAAATATCATTTCTGCTTATGAATCACTTCTTGAAAAGCCGTTTTTCATCAGGCTGCTTGATGTAAACAGCACCTTATCCAGAACCTCTGTTGTTTTTTCCTCTGTAAAATCAGAGATTTCCTGATTTGCAGCCTCAAAAAACGCTTTTTCATCTTCTGGCTTTTTGTCCAGAAATTCCCGGTCAAATTTATTGACCAGTGCATAAACTTTCCGGTCTACTGCCGCCTGATATCTTTCGATATTGGACTGATTCTCATAATAGTGGGCATCTGCCAGAGCTCCAATAATTCTGTTTACCCAGTAAAAACTCTCTGTTGTAGGCTTTACATATGCTTTTGACAGATATTCCGGCATTTTGTCCACATGAGGATATACAGGAATCATAGCATTAAACACATTGGACCCTACTGCAAGCCACTGGATTGCTTTTAAGGACTCCGGCATATAAGGTCTGATCTGCACCAGTCCCAGAGCGTTATTTCGGTTTACTCCAATTGCCCGGTACATGCCAGCCTCTTTATTTCTTTTTCCGTATACATCATAAGGCGTTCCCTGATAATGATTAGAAAGAACCCACTTGACCTCTTCTACAGTAATCTTTTTTTCCGGCACAAGAGACCATGGCAGATCATCGTCCTCCGGTCTGTATTCTGCATCCGGTCCATCCCAGGAAAAGGTACGGGGATTAAAGTAACGGAGCATTGCCCAGGCACGGGGGGTATTATATACATGATCAGAGTCGTCATGGGATCCAAAAGCATCCCTGGGATTGAACTCCTCCTCCGGATCCATGCGCAGATCCAGGTGATATTCTTCAATCAGAGTTCTTAAAGTTCTGGAACACATATGATTTTTTTCTTCTCCATAAGCGTCTTCCAGATCAAAACAGTTAATTCCCAACTGATTGGGCATCACCACATATTCATTATCCGGTACTCTTTTTGCGATCCAGTTATGTCCTCCGATTGTTTCCAGCCACCAGATTTCCTGCTCATCCTGAAAAGCAATTCCATTCATTTCATATGTTCCATAGGTTTCCAGAAGACGTCCCAATCTCCTTACTCCCTCTCTTGCGGAAGTAATATACGGAAGAACAATAGTCACCAGATCTTCCTCACCGATTCCTCCTTTTACCTCAGGCTGATCACCCTGGGCTTTTTTATAAACCACAAGGGGATCTGCCCCTGCAACTCTTGCATTGGTCGTCAAAGTCTCTGTTGCTGTCATGGATACATTTCTTTCATTGACTCCATAAGCTCCCCAGATTCCCTCCACAGTATCACTGTTTGGAAGGTATGTATACTGCATAGGCTCCTCCGGAAGAGGAATCTCTACATGAGAAAGTACAGATTTATAAAGTCTCGGCTGATCTTCCGGCTTCATAACCTCCAGTCTCTTGGCACAGAATTCTCCGGAAGGAGAATCTTCATTTCTTGCAACAATAGTTGAGCCGTCATAAGTGGCTTTTTTTCCGATTAAAATTGTTGTGCATGGCATAGTCATTTCCTCCTGTGTATAAATAACTTTTCTTTATTATACTTCATTGCAATGTTTTTCAAAAGGTTATATATGTCTTTTTAGTGCTTACATAAGGTTTACTTTTCCAAGATATGGCTACAATATAAAAAGTAAATATGCTATAATGATTTATCAACTGTTATATTTATAAAAATAAGAAAGGTTGTTTTCATGAAAAATAAAATTATAAAATGCCTAAAAAAATCCGTATGTGGTATTTTATGTGCAGCAATGGCTTTTATGCCGGCATCTTCCGTCTTCGCCACAGGCTATGACGAAACAGGAGCGCCTATCGTAACGGCCACTCCTACTCCTGATCCTCATACAGAATTTTATAACCAGGCTCCTTCTACCGATAATATTCCTGGATGGCCTCAGGGACCTAAGATTGAAGGAGAATCCGCCATCCTTGTAGACATGATCACCGGAACTGTCCTGTATTCAAAAAATGCTGACAAGGTTCAGTACCCTGCCAGCATCACAAAGATCATGACTGCGCTTCTTGCCGCGGAACATCTGGATATGAAAGGCAAACTTGTAATGTCAGAATCTGCCGCCCATGGCATTACTATCAGCGACAGCTCCAGCATCTACGCCGACACCGGAGAGGAACTGACCATGGAGCAGGCCATGATGGCTGTAATGCTTCAGTCTGCCAATGAAATGACTCTTGCACTTGCTGAAGAAACTTCAGGATCCGTAAAAAAATTTGTAGAGCTGATGAACCTGAAGGCAAGACTTCTGGGCTGTACCGGAACTCATTTTAATAATCCCAACGGACTTCCCGATGAGCTGCATTACACAACAGCCAGCGATATGGCAAAAATAGCACGTGCCGCGTGGTTCAATCCAACATTCCGTAAATTTGCTACCACTGCCTATTATGAGATCCCACCTACAAACAAATTTGCAGAAACCCGCTATCTTCTTAATCATCACAAAATGATGAAAGGAAATACCCGGGCCTACGACGGAGTCCTTGGAGGCAAAACCGGTTATACGGATGCTGCCGGAAATACACTGGTAACCTATGCACGAAGAGGTAATCTGTATCTTGTTTCTGTTGTAATGAAATCTGTAAATGGAGCCTATTCCGATACAGCAGCACTTCTGGATTATGGTTTTAACAATTTTACCAGATCTGCAGTAAAAACAGAACCGACAGAGATCTCCATATCCTGTCTTCCTTCCGAAAAATATATTCTGAAGGATTATAAAGATTCTGTTTTGTTTTACCGGATCCAGATGCCTTCTGTCACTCTTCCAAATAGTGCAGATATCAATACCCTGAAGAAAAGCCGTAAATTCCAAAAGAATCCTGCAGGTCTTCCCCTGCTGGAGATTACCTACAGTTTTAACGGCCAGCAGACCGGATTTGCAAGATATTATCAAAAAACCCTGCTATCCGATCTGCTTATCTGAATTATATTTCATTTTACGTTTTCTGCGGAGAGAATCCCGCTTCTGGCGGATTTCCTCCGCTTTTTGTTCGTTTACAGGTTTCAAAGTCTTTACTGCATAAAACATGTCTTCGTCTGTTTTGCGGATCCTGACTTTTCCTTTAATATATCCATGCTCCTGACACTGAGAAATACTTTCATATATTCTGGAATTATTCATAAACCATCTCAACCGTCTTTTAGCCGGCAGATGACAGACTGGACAGCGAGTACTTGCCACTTCCCGATCTTTTATCACTTTTTCCCGATCATGAAACTGTCTTGATATATATTTATCATATGTAGGATATGAAATATAAATTTCTTTTTTCCGGTTATTCGGCGGCTGATAGGTATCTATGGAATAATAAGGGAGTATCTCTGCCATATCCAGCTTTGCAAAAACCCTGGCTGTATATTCCGCATCTTCCAATGCTCTGTGAAAATCCTTTTCTTTTTCAATATCCAGACAGTCAATAGCATATTCCAGGCTTCTTCTCAGCTTAATATTTTCATTAAACCAGCTGAACAGCTTCTGGATATCATAATAGATCACCGGACCGGGAAGAAGATCCAGAAGACTGTAATATCTCATATTTCTCTGAAGTTCCATCAGATCCTGCATCCCCCAGGTACAGAACACAAAATCTTTCCCGCACCAGTCCAGAAACTCCTGGACAGCCTGCGGAAACGGTTCTCCATTCATAAGTTCTTTATAATCCACATGGATCACATTATGGATACTGTCGTGGATCCAGTTATAAACCTGCGGTTTTACAAGCCTGTGAAATTCACTGATCTTTTCTCTTCTTTCATTCAGCTTTACCCCGCCAATCTCTATAATTTCAAAGGGCAGATCCGGATCCGAACCATTTTTTCCATCAGGACACTGATTCCACTCCAGATCAAAAACTATATAATCCATATAAGGCTCTTCCTTTACTTTTCACTGTGCCAGCTCATATAAAGATGTGATCAGATACTCCTGAAATTTATCTTTATCTACATCTGTAAGCACATAAACATTTGTGTCCTCTGCTTCATTTTTCCACCAGCGGAATCCACCCAGTACCGCTCCTCTGGCCGCACCTTCTGAACAGTCCACATCCAGGATCTTATGTCCTCCTTCAAATATTTCCGGATGAAGCAGATACATCACCGGAACTGCATCATGAACACTTACTTCCCCTCTGTATTTTTCAGAAGAATTTTCCAGACAGTATCCCAGCATATCTCCGCAAAGTCTTGCCGCAGGACTTCCCCACTGGCACATTTTCAGAATCTGTTTCCGAGTCAGTGTACACTTTTCTGTTACATCAAGTCCGCACATTACCAGAGGAACACCTGATTGTAAAACCATTCTGGCCGCTTCCGGATCCTCATAAAAATTAAATTCCGCAGCATCTGTAACATTACCTCCGGAAAGTGATCCTCCCATGAAAATAATCTCCCGGATCTTATCTGCTGTTTCCGGAAATATACGAAGCAAAAGTGCAACATTCGTCAGGGGACCTGTGGCAATAATCGTGGCCTTTTCCTCTTTCTCCAGCTCTTTCAATATTCTTTTCATAAAGAGGATTCCGTTTTCTCTGCTCTCTGTTTTTTGTGTTTCTGGAAGAACACATCCGCCTATTCCGTCTTCTCCATGGGTTTCCGGCGCATACTGAGGTTCCCGTACCACAGGTCTGGCCATTCCTCTGGCTACCGGAGCTTCAATACCAAAAAAATCAGACAGGCTCAGCGCATTTCTGCTTACTTTATCTATATCCTGATTTCCGCATACAGTTGTTATACCTGATATCTCCAGCTGATCCTGATGAGCTGAAGTCAGAGCCAGCATGACCGCATCATCTACTCCCGGATCACAGTCAATGATCACTTTTCTTCTTTTCATATTTTCTCACCGTTTTCCACATATATTCTCCCGATAAAAAATGTTTTCCACATTATCCCCGGAACTTCTGTGTTTAAGTATAACAGACCTTTTCTCTTGTTTCAACCAGACTGTGAACAGCCATACAAAACAAAAAACTACTGCAGATCCATGTTCTGTCCTCTATAGATTCCATAACACAGTCTGCAGCAGTTTTCTGCTTATATTTTTATCCTTTTACAGAAATGCCTGTTTTACCAGATATCACCAAAAAACTCCTCGTATGTGGCATCATCTTCAGATCCATTTCCAAACTCTTCCAGAATACTCTGCTCACCCTGTTCTTCTGATGGCTGAGCACTCTCTTTTGTCTCAGATGCATCTGCTGCCTTATTGGTGTTTTTATCCAGCTTAACCGTTACTTTCTTTTCTTCATATCCACCATTTCCGAGAACCTGAAGGGTTACTTCGACTTCTTCTCCCGGCTCATAATACTGAAGCATGTCTATCAGGGCGTCAATGCTGCGTACCCTCTTTCCGTCAAACTCTGTGATGATATTTTTTGCCTGAATACCTGCCTTATCCGCTGCTCCTCCTTTTACTGCTTCCGCAACCAGGACACCTTCCGGAATGTCATAAACACTGGCTGCCTCTTCACTTACAGAGGTTCCTGTAATAGACAGAACTCCATGATCTTCAATCCTGTCTCTTGGAGTCTCATTCATCAGGTTTTCAAGGATATCGGATACATCTGTGATCGCAATGGCATATCCCATTCCTTCCACTTCAGTGGATGCTAACTTGGCTGAATTGATTCCCACCAGTTCGCCGTTCATATTAAGAAGAGCACCGCCGCTGTTTCCAGGGTTGATAGCTGCATCTGTCTGGATCAGATTTACGCCGTCAGAATTTTCATCGGCCTGACCGGAATCATCCAGCTTACGGTTCTTAGCGCTGACAATACCTGTAGTAACAGACTGTCCGTAACCAAGGGCATTACCAATGGCAATAACCTGTTCTCCAACCCTCAGATCATCAGAACTTCCAATGGAAGCCACCTGGATCTGTTCCATGGTATCATCAGAAATATCCGAAACAGCTACGGAAACAACTGCCAGATCCTTATCTGCATCATACCCCTTTACAGTTGCTTCATAAACTTCGCCGTCAATACAGGTTACCGATACGGTATTAGCCCCCTCGATCACATGATAATTTGTTGCGATCAGAAGCTCTTCATCATTCTGTCCAATGATAATACCGGAGCCGCTTCCCTCTACCTCCTGCTGCTGTGTAGTAAATCCACCGAATCCAAAATCTCCCAGATACGTCTGAACCTCCTGAACAGATTTAGTTGTAATGGCAACAACTGATTTCATTGCCTCTGCCGCAATATCTGACACGTCCAGACTGCCCTTGACTTTTGTTTCAGAAGGCTCTTCAGCCGGTTCCTGTGCAGTATCTGCAGTTTCTTCTTTTTTATCTTCTGTTTTCTTTTTTGTTTTTAAAAGTTCTGTTCTGTTTTCTTCTGTATTAGATGCTTTTACTGTATTGCTGAAATTCCATCCAGAAGCAGAACTGATTCCTTCAAATGCAAGACCGCCTGCCAGAACAGCGCACAGAGCAATCCCTGTACCTTTCAGAATACGATTCTTCTTTTTGTTCTTTTTCTCCTTATTGTCATCATCATTATTTATATTAAAATCCTGGTTCATATTTTCCATTATGATTTCCCTCCTTGAATATCTCTGTTTTTCATTTGATGGTTTGAGTATAAAAAAAATTTGTGTTGACTTTGTGGGAAAAATGTGAGGAAACTGTTAATTCTCTCTGGACTCTTTCTCAGGTACTCACTCCATTTATATCTGTACTTTTTCTTATCATACTCTATTTTTATCAGTAAGACCAGTAGTATCCCTGAAAAATCCCTGACTTTGTGAAAAAAAGCACAAAATAAATTGTCGGCATCACATAAAAATGCTATAATGAAGCCAGCTGAACACAGCAGATAAAGAGATTGAAAAAGAACAAAAGCGGAGGTATGGTAATGAAAAAACTGGCAGTGAAAAAAGGCGCTACCTGTATGGCATGTCTGGCATGTGTGGAGGCATGTTCCAATGCCTACTACAAAGAATCCAATGTACTTGCATCCTGCATCCAGATTGTAGAGCGCAAAGGCGAGCCAAGACCTGTGGCATGTCCTCAGTGCGGCAAATGTGCAGAAGTATGTGAGGCAGGCGCTATTACTCAGAACGCAAAAGGCGTTTACATGGTAAACAAAAAACTCTGTACAGGCTGCGGTAAATGTGTGGAGGCATGTCCTTTCGGCCTCATGGTCAAAGTAGATGCAAAACCTGTGGCATCCAAATGTATCGCATGCGGCATCTGTGTCAAAGCCTGTCCAATGGACGTACTTGAAATCGTAGAAAAATAAAACCTGATTACTGCAAAAGCGCTGCAGCCCGGAATCATCAACAGATTCTGAACTGCAGCGTTTTTATTATGCTACTCCATGTGCCTCCAGCCAGTCATAAAGAACTGCCTTTCCATTTTTTCTGGCATTTGCCATATGATGAAACTGAAGGATTGTCAGTATGGTAAACAGAAGTGCCAGTACAGCAAGTACCACAACTGATTTTCCTATACTTTCACCTCCTGCAATGGTGCTTCGAAATGCATTTACTGTATAGGTAAAGGGCAGATAATTATGTATCTTTGCCACAAAGGAAGGAGATATCTCTACAGGATAAGTGCCTGCTGAGCCGGCAAGCTGAACCACCATAAAGATCAGCATCAGGAAGCTTCCCACCTTACCGAAAGTAATATTAAAGAAATACATAATAGAAGTAAATGCCACCGATGCCAGACAGGAGAAGAGAACTGTCTTCATCATTTCTGCAGGGGTAAATCCGTCTATCAGGTGAAGCAGGACGATCAGAAGAATTCCCTGAAGAATTGCCACCGGATAAAGAACCGATGCCTTACCTGCCCACCATGCAAAACCTGATTTCAGTTTTCCCTTATATTCTGTCAGAGGATACATCAGACAGAAAGCAAGGCAGCCTACCCAGAGACCTACAGACATCATATAAGGAGCCATCGCATGTCCATTATTCTCCACCGTTGTCATCTGTGTTTCTTCCTCTCTGACCGGTGCGGCAAACATGCTTATCATATCGTCATTCGCCTTTGTTTCTTTTACCTGCTCTGCACCGTCGCTGAGACTTGTCTGCAGGGTATCTGAACCGTCACTTAATTTTTTAATTCCCTCTCCCAGCTCTTTTGATCCGTCATAAAGCTTCGACGATCCATCCTGGATCTGTCCCGCACCATCTGCAAGCTGAGCAGCTCCTCTGTTCAGGGTACTGTTGTTTTCAACAAGCTTACTTGTTCCCGCTTTCAGAGTTTTTGTTCCATCTGAAAGCTGAGCTGCTCCTGATGCAAGAGCAGACGCTCCTGATGCAAGTTTCTGTGTTCCTGAGGTAAGAGCTTCATTATTTCCTGCCAGTGTTCCGACTCCGGTTGTATAGGTTTTGATTCCCTCACTTAATACACCTACTCCATCTGCAAGTTTTTTTCCTCCGGCTGTCAGTTGACTGATACCTCCTGTTACAGTGCTGCCTGCGGCTTTCAGAGTTTCCGCTCCCGCTGTCAGTGCCTTATCATTGGCTGTCAGCTGAGCAAATCCCTCATTCAGAGCTTTTATTCCTGAAGCTGCTTTTGGAAAATCCTTTGTTCCTTCTTCCAATGTGTCAAGGGCTGCGGCTGCAGCTCCCACCCCCTGATTTACTTTCTGGGATCCTGCATAAAGCTGTCCTACCGCAGTTGTCACCTGATTGATGGGATCCGTTGGAATTGAAGGAACATTTTCTGCTCCGGCTGCCATTTTCTCAGCTCCGGTTTTCATCTGATCTGCTCCGGCTTTCATTTCTCCTGATTTTGTTCCAAGAGTCGCTGCACCCTTTTTCAATCCTTCTGCAGCTTCATTCAGCTGTCCTGCTGTTCCATTTAAGGTTTCCTGTACACCTGCCAGCTGCTGTGAGGCTGCGTCTGCAATCTGCTGAGCCTGTGCTGTATAAGCAGACGCATCCATATTTTCCACATTATTCTGTACTGTATCTACTCCAGACACACCGGAAGCTGAATTGCCAAGCATTCCGATCACAGCATTCAGACTTGCCGCAGAAACCATTCCGTTTTCATCTGCCGAACCCTGAATTCCCTGAATTGCCGCCTGGGCATTTGCCATAGATGCCTGCATGCCGGATATCTGCTGATTTGCCGCATCGATCTGCCCGTTTGCAGAAGCAATCTGCGCGTTTGCCGCATCCAGCTGGGTTCTTGCTTCGTCCAGCCTGCCATTTGCATCCTGAGCACACTGATTTACAATGCCTGTCACTCCATTTACCGCATCTGCCACAGGTTTGGATGCACTCTGAACCTGAGCTGCCACTGCAGATATTCCCTGCCCTGCCTGCGTAATCACGCCTGCAGCATTTGTCATTCCTTCTGCAGCCTGCGTCATTCCGGAAGAAGCAGCAGTCATTCCTTTTTCAGCACTTTCCATTCCACTTTTTGCTTCAGATAAACCGGATGTCAGTTTTTTGATATTTTCTGCTGTCAGACTGCCTCCAAGCTCTTTCAGCTGTCCGTACAGTTCCCCTAAGCCGGCTTCAATCTGCTGAGTTCCCGCTTTCAGAGATCCATCTCCCCTGGAGACAGAACTGTTCAGCTGAGAAATACCGGAAGATACCTGACCGATTTCCTCCAGCGGTGAAAGCTGTTCTGCTCCCGCTGCCAGCCGATCCGTTCCGGCAACATACTGGATTACTCCATTTGCCAGAGTATTTGCTCCGCTTACATACTGAGTTATTCCATCTTTCAGGGTATCAAGACCTTTTTTCAGTGTCTCTGCCCCATCCTGAAGATCTCCCGTTCCGGCTGTCAATTGTGCAGAATTTGCATCGAGCTTTGCAACGCCATCTGTATATTCTTTAACTCCCTGATTTAATGTATTTACACCTGCTGTCAGCTCCGGGATCTTTGCTGTCAGAGTAGTGACTCCGTCATTCAGCTGTGCAGCTCCATCATCAACCCGGGCTACGCCGTCTGTATATTCTTTCAGCCCCTCTGTGAGAGTATTGGCTCCGTCCTTAAAAGTAAGAGTGCTGTCCGCCAGCTTTTTCAGATTATCTGTAATGGTTTTATTTCCATCTGACGCATCTCCCAGTCCGGCATTCAGCTTTCCGGAGCCATCAGCTGCCTCCTGCATACCGTCTCCGATCTCTGTGATCTGGTCAAAAACTGTCTGTGTATAAGTTTCTGTTACCTGAGATGCTATCTCATCACGAATTTTAACAACAGCACTCTCACTCATTTTTGAAGCAATATAATTGGTTCCCGGATTTGTCTCATACTTCAGTTCCATTTTCTTTGGCTTCTCATCCATAAGGGTAGAAGCATTCTGAGAAAAATCTTCCGGGATGGTAATTACCATATAATAAGTTCCATTTCTCAGTCCCTGCTCCGCATCTTTACTGTCTACAAAATGGAAATCAAGGGAATCATTGTCCCTCAGGGCATCTTCCATATCACAGCCCACACTCAGGGTTTTTCCCTCATATTCTACGGCCTTATCCTTGTTGACTACCGCCACAGGAAGCTGATCCAGATTTCCATAGGGATCCCACATGGATTTCAGAAATAATCCTGCATAAATAACGGGAATTACGATAATAGCAATAACAACTACTACCAGCATTTTATTCTTCAGCAGGTTCTTCCACTCATTTTTGATCATAGTCATTCCCTTTCTTTCTATAATTGATCCTGTTAATCATATTTTATTACATTAATAAATTTTAGTTCTATTAATAAACAACATGTTGCTTTTCTTTACAAGGCGTATTATACTAAAACTGAAGGAAAATACAAGCGACAAAAAAAGAGCTGAATATTTACTAATCGACATATTTTTTGTATTTTGTCTACTAAACATAAAATTCAATATTTCTACCAAATCAACGCCTTTTTTTGCAAAAAGATTGGAGGTTTTTTCATGGCTGAAAAAGTTGACCGAAGAGTCAGAAAAACAAAAGCTCAGTTGAGACAGGGTCTTGCCCGCCTGATGCAGAAAAAAAGTATAAAAGAAATTACCGTAAAAGAACTTGTCGATGAAGTGGATATTAACCGTTCCACTTTTTATCTTCATTACACCGATATCTATCAGATGCTGGAAAAAATTGAAGAAGAAGCCATGCTGGAAATTCGGGAAGCACTGGAAGGCTGTCCTGTTCACTGCACTGAACGAAAAAAGAGCATTCCCTTCCTGGCTCGTTTTTTCTCCATCATGGACAGCAACCGTGATCTTGCTCTGGCCCTTCTGGGACCAAATGGCGACATGGATTTTGTCGCAAGAATCGAGACACTGATTGCCAGTAAATTTCTCGATCAGAACAGCTTTTCCCTGTCAGACAACGAGGTTTCATATGCCTACTCTTTTTGTCTCAGCGGCTGTGTCGGTATGATCAAAACATGGCTGTCCAGAGCCGAGCATGAATCTCCGGACTCTATGGCTCGTCTTACCTTTCACCTGATCGACAATATCACTCAGAAATATCTTAAGGATTATGTACGGTGATCCGGTCATTATTTATATTCCTGTACACAAAAAACCTTCGGCGCAGACTCCGAAGGTTTTTTGTTATTATTTACTCTCTATTTTACAGGTGGTAATCGACTGGGGAAGAATCACCTGTGCCATGCCAGACGTTTAACGTCTGCATGAACCTCTCCTGTCATCCAGTCCACATCATTGGTGATCCAGTCCATGATCTCCAACTGACGTGTCTCCCAGGCAATGGTCTCCTTTCTGGCTTCGGCAGTCTCCTGAACTTCCATAGTCGTGTCAATCTCATTGTAGCCAAAAATATAGCCGCCTGCACTCCAGATACTGAAATTACTGTCCGGCCCCGGATTTACAGTATCTCCCCTTTTTGCAATCAGTCCGTCATGGCGGATTTTATACTCTTCCTCACAGCCGTCTTTCAGTTTTGTCATAAATACTCTGTGCCGGACCAGTTCCTTGCATTCTCTTACAATTCCAAAGTCATGATACATCAGGCGCATATCCTGGCCTGGCACGGAAATCCACTGAAATGTATCCTGCATTTTTTCTATAAGTGCAGATCTGACCGCTTCCTCCTTCTGGTCCAGCTTCATTCCATCTTCGTTTTCGTAATATCCAAAGATCAGCTCCTCTGCATTCCAGATGCTGAAATTTCTGATTCCGTTTCTGTCCAGAAAATCTGTCAGTTCTTTCCAGATTTCTCCCAGTTTTTTTCTGTAGGTATTCATCCGGCCTTCTTTTATTTTCATTGCAAATGCATGTCTTTCCATGTTTCTCCTCCTTCTTCTGTAACACAATAGCTGCTGTGAATGAAGTAAACAATAATAATTTAATTTTATCACACGCAATATTTATTTTCCAGATATTTGACAGATTTCTTCCTGTTTTATATACTAAAATGTAGTATATAAAAAGGAGTGATCTGTCATGGACTTATCGACACATTTTCCCATTTGGGATAAGCTTACGCCTGCCCAGCAAAAGATAATTTCCCAGTCTTCTCAATCCCGTTCTGTTCCCAGTGGAACAGTTCTCCATAATGGCTCTGTTGACTGTCTGGGTCTTCTGCTGATCCTTTCCGGACAGCTCCGGGCCTATATCATCTCTGATGAGGGAAGAGAAATCACTCTCTATCGTCTCTTTGAACGAGATGTCTGCATTTTTTCTGCCTCCTGCGTTATGAGCAACATTCAGTTTGAAGTTATCATAGAAGCAGAAAAAGACAGTGATGTCATTGTCCTGCCTCCTCATATTTATAAAAAGCTTATGGAAGAATCTGCTGTAGTGGCTAATTTTTCCAACCAGATTATGGGAAGCCGTTTTACCGAGGTCATGTGGCTCATCGAACAGATCATGTGGAAAAGCTTTGACAAACGCCTTGCTGCATTTTTGGTGGAAGAAAGCATTCTTGACAATACAGATGCCCTGAAGATCACCCATGAAAAGATCGCCAACCACCTTGGCACAGCCAGGGAGGTAGTGACCCGAATGCTCCGCTATTTCCAGAGCGAAGGGCTTGTGAAACTTTCCAGAGGGATCATCGAACTTACCGACAAAAAAAGGCTGGAAGAAATTTCAGAATAAATATTTACACAAAACAGGGAACCCCGTTTTCCGACACCTGTCGTTTAACGGAATTCCCTGTTTTTCTTTCTGTAACCTGTTTCTCTTACTGGAGCATTTCCAGAATTTCTTCCTTTGGTTTTACTCCCATGGAACGGCTCTGCATTTCTCCGTTTTTAAAAACCATCAGGGTAGGGATGGTCATAATTTTAAACTCAGAAGCCAGATCCTGCTGCTCGTCCACATTAATCTTGCAGACCTTGATATCGTCATTCTCCTCTGCAATCTCATCTACTACCGGAGAAAGCATCCTGCATGGTCCGCACCATCCTGCCCAGAAATCCAAAAGCACAGGTTTATCACTGTTCATAACCTCTTCCTGAAAATTGTTTTTTGTAATATTTAAAGCTGACATATTTTCCTCCTGTCTGCCCCTGCCTGTATCCTTCTGTTATTCCGGGGCTGTGTGTATTTTTATAAGAAACTCTTTTTGCCGCCTCCGACAGCTGTCTGTTCTTAGTGATAGACTTCCCTTTTTCCTCGGGATTTATTTTATGGTCTTATCATACACAAAAAAAATATGTCCGTCTGTGACAAAATCACCTTATCTTCCCACTCTTCTGTATTTGCTGATCACCAGCGTCAGGCTTACCAGCGCAATACAGAATACCAGTTGTATTCCAACTGCCTGAAAGATCTGTATCCTTGCATTTTCCGTAAGTACAGTAAAACTGCCCAGAATATCATTCGCCCTTTCATACCAGTATACCGGAAGGAACTGGCTGACAGTTTTTACGCCTTTGGAAATATATTCTAACGGAACAAACACACCGCACAGAAAGCACATTCCAAGAGAAAGAATGTTCACAATCCCGGTAAGGGCATCCTTATTCGGAGCAAGTGTTCCTGCCAGATAGGCCACGGACATGGATACAAGAGATACTGCCAGTGTATTCAAAAGATAATATCCAAAATTTTCATTTCCATAAAGATCTTTCCCATAATAGATTACCGCTGCAAGAAGCGTAAATACCATTACACATACTCCAAAAAGCACCATACTCAGAAGTCCCTCCAGACTCTGGCGTCTGGCAGATACCGGAGACGCCAGCATTCTGTTTTTTACTTCTTTTTTGCTGAAAACAATCAGGATATTTCCTGCTACAAATCCAAACAGGGCCAGAAACAGATATGGCAGATACCGGAAATAATACATATATCCCGGATTGTCTGTACTTCCGGTCTTTCCGGTCAGCGCTACCTTTACCGGGATCTTCTCTGTCAGCGCTCTGGCGGTTTCCTCTTCTGTCAGGCCGGCTGCCAGACAGGCTTTCGCATTATTAAAAAAACTGTTAATCTGCTGATCCACATAAATTCCGGAATATGTGTCTGGAATAGTGGTAACTGATATTTTTTCCCCATTAAGGATGCATTTTTCAACAAATTTATCCGGAATTCGTACAATGTACTCCACCTCACGGTAAAAAAGCTTTTCCTGCATAGCTGAGATATCATTTTCCATAGGAATGATCTCATGGAAGTTTCCCAGATATGTTTCCAGGGCTTTTGCCAGGATTCCTCCGTCCCCGTCTGCCACAGCTACTTTCAACGACTCTGCCTGATAGCTTTTTTCTGTTTTTCCTGCCATGGACTGCATCAGGATCGTACATGCAAAAAAGATTGTCACATATAAAAGTATCAGCCCCCTGTTCTGACGGATCACCTTCATATAACCTTTAAATACTGTCATAACGTTCCCTCCTGACTACAAAAAATGAAGCTGCTGTCAGCACTGCCGCCATAACTGTCAGCGTAAAAATATTATTCCGCATGCGAACCGGATCCTCATAGACATTGATACAGTAAAAAGCATCTGATATCAAAGCCGCCGGGTTCAGTTTATTAATCCAGGGAACCTTCTGATCCACCACGTATTTAATCTCGGCATTCATCAGACCGGCCAGAGTACTGGCAGTCATGGAAATGGCCAGCATGATCCCAACTTTCATTTTTTCACTGAGCCGTGATGCACTGGATACAAAAATACCCATGCTTACTCCTACGATACACCCTGCCATGGACACCAGAAGCATTTCTGACGTACTTCCCTGAAATTCCATCCGCAGCACATATTTCAGATAAAAAATCAGAATCACTACATTCAAAAAATGCAGGCCGAATGATGTCAGCACTTCTGTAAGGATCATGGTAAGTCTGTGTACAGGGGAAGCACACTGTCTTGCAGCCAGATAAGTTACATTTGCCTGAAGCCAGCAGGCAGACCCCATCCCCACAAAGCATCCATACAGACAGGCCATTCCAATCAGAGCATAGAAAAAGCCCGCATTGCCGTTGGTTGTTCTTCCTCCAAGAGAAACATTTTGTACCAGTTCCTGATAATCTGAAAGAGCATCTGCCGCCTGCTGCAGATTCTCCGGATGTGTCCTTGCCACAGTTTCCATAATGTGTTTTCCGTTAAGATAGCTTTCCAGCAGACTTTGCATGATGCTCTGAGCCATTCCGCTTCCTGACACCTGTAAATAAGGCGTTTCTCCTCCAACAAAAATCCCCTGTATCTCCCGGGCAGTCAGCTTTTCTGAAGCTTCATCCTGTGTCATTTTTTCGATTTGTATCACCGAGCCGTTCTGATTCAGTTCTTCCAGAAACATAGAAAAAACCGAATCTCCATTTTCTTCCACATAAGCCGCCTGTACCGTCTCAAAATCCGCTTCCGACATATTTCCAAAGGCAAAATAAAATAACGTTCCCAGAATCAGCGGAAAAAGACAGGGCCAGAATAAAATATTAAAATTTTTTATTTTTCTGACGATACTGTATCTGATCAGATCTCTCATAATATCCTCCTAATCCCGAAGCTGTTTTCCCGTGATCTCAAGAAATACATCATTAAGTGTAGGCAGTTCAGAATATACTCTTCCAAAAACTGTCCCCTGCTCCTCCAGATAATGCAATATTTTTACCAGATTATTTTTCGCCTCTGTGCAGTGAACCGTAAGAATATCATCTTTATAATCCACCTGAAACACATGAGGAATCTGTCTGATCTGTGCAAGCTGTTCTGAAGTCAGCACCACTGCCTCAATGGTCACCTTTTCTCCTGTTTTGATCATTCCTGTAAGCTGTTCCTTGGTTCCCACTGCAATGCTTCTTCCATGATCCATTATGGCGATCCTGCTGCAAAGCTGCTCTACTTCTTCCATGTAATGAGAAGTATATATAATTGTAGAACCCTGACGATTCAGTTCTCTGATCCCCTCCAGAATCCGGTTCCTGCTCTGAGGATCCACTGCTACCGTCGGTTCGTCCAGTATAATAAGCTTCGGTTTATGAGCAATGCCGCAGGCAATGTTCAGTCTTCTTAAAAGACCGCCCGAAAGCTTTTTAGGACGCATTTTCCGATAATCCTCAAGTCCGGTAAATACAAGCGCCTCCTCTACAAGCTGCTTTTTTCTTTTTCGGTCTTTCACATAAAGCCCACAAAAATAATCAATATTTTCATATACGGTCAGTTCCTCAAAAACCGCCACATTCTGAAGCACAATGCCGATCTGACTTTTTACCTCGTAGCTGTCCGGAGACATCTCCTCACCCATGATTCGGATACTTCCCTTGTCATATTTTAAAAGCGCCAGCATACAGCTGATGGCTGTTGTTTTTCCGGAACCGTTCGGTCCCAGAAGTCCAAAGATCTCCCCCTCCATAATATCCAGGTTCAGATGATCCAGCGCCACCAGGGATCCATATCTTTTTACCAGATTTTCTATATGTACGATTCCTTCTTTTTCCCATTCTGTTCTGCCCATAATCTCCTCCTTTTTCCACATGCCTGTGATTGGCTGATCCTACTGGTATTATAACAGTCCTGTTCCTTCTACGATAGTGAGCACCGTCATCTTCTCATATGACAAATGTCATAATCTTCCATAAAAAATCTTTTTTCTTTGCCACAAAAGTGGTTTTATATTATACTGAAAGCATCATCAGCATTTACTCCGGAGCAGTTTTGGGGACAGCTCCGCCACCAGGAGGAACAATTATGAACCGCATTCAGGATATGGGATTTTTAATACTGTTCAGCTTCTTTTCTCTTTTATATCGAAAGCCGGACTATGAATTTGTGCTGGCATTTCTTCTCTGTCTTTGCTTTTGCTCCATAGGATATGTAACAGAAAATTCCCGTAGGCATCTGATTGTTGGTCTTATTCTGATCAGCTCTTCTCTTTTGCTTCCCCGGCTCTGTCTTTTCTTTCCTGCGATTTTCTATATATTTTTTATGGATCATCTGTATATCCCAGTTTCTGCAGGAGGCATTCTCTGCTGTTACCATATTGTCTCTGCAGATAAAAACCGGATACTTCTCTTTCTGTGGATTTTTCTGCTTACGGTTCTTTCCTTTTGCCTGCAGCGCCGCACTGAAATCTCTGAGAAGCTGGAACAAAAGCTTATGAAGCTCCGGGATGACAGTACAGAAAAAAATCTCCTTCTTTCAGAAAAAAACCGGATGCTTGTGGAAAAACAGAATTCTGAAATTTATGCGGCCACTCTGAAAGAGAGAAACCGCATTGCCCGGGAAATCCATGACAATGTAGGCCATCTTCTTTCCCGTTCCATCCTTCTTACCGGTGCGGCAAAGGCGGTCAATAAAGAATCTGCTCTGAACTCTGTGCTGGAAAATCTGGATCTGTCTTTAAATCAGGCCATGACAAGTATACGGACAAGTGTCCATGATCTTCATGATGATTCCATAAATCTAAAGGAGGCCGTCATCGGACTGACTTCGGAATTTCAGTTCTGTCCGGTAACACTGAATTACGATATGGGATATGAGGTTCCAAAAGAGATCAAATACTGTTTTATCAGCATTATAAAAGAAAGTCTTTCCAATATCTCCAGACACAGCAGCGCCACTGAAGCGTATATTACACTGAGAGAGCATCCGTCTCTTTATCAGCTCTGTATCAAAGACAATGGAAAAACCTCCGGTTCATCAGATAAAATGGAAGGTCACGTTTCCTCTGACAGTCACTCCCGCGGCATCGGGCTTTCCAACATGAAGGATCGGGTGGAATCACTGAAGGGAACTCTTCAGATTACTACAGACAATGGGTTCCGGCTTTTTATCACCATTCCCAAAGAACAGGAGTAAAAAATGAATGTTTTGATTGTAGACGACGATATTTTTGTATCAGGAGCATTAAAGACCATTCTGGAATCCAGCGGCGATATCACAGTTCCGGCCACTGGATCTGATGGAAAAGAAGCGGTTGAATTATTCCGCAGATATCATCCGGACGTACTTCTTATGGATATCCGAATGAAAGAAGTAAGCGGCCTGGATGCAGCCGCCGAGATACTGAAAGAGTTTCCGGATGCCAGGATTCTCCTTCTTACCACTTTTTCCGATGACGAGTATATCATCCGCGCGCTGAAGCTGGGCGCCAAGGGATACCTTCTGAAACAGGATTATGGCAGCATCCTTCCTGCTCTCCGGGCTGTTTATTCCGGTCAGACTGTTTTCGGTCATGAGATTGTATCCAAGATCCCTGAACTGATCCAGTCCGGTCCTTCCTTCAACTACCAGGCGTATGATATCAGCGAACGGGAACAGGAAATCATCCGCCTGATTGCAGACGGACTCAGCAACAAGGAAATTGCCGCCCGTCTGTTTCTCAGTGAAGGAACGGTACGAAATTATCTCAGCGCTGTCCTGGATAAGCTGCATCTGCGGGACCGGACTCAGGTGGCGGTATTTTATTACCGGAACCGTTAAAGCTCTCTGACCATTTCATGCCACTCTTCACCGCCCCACACGGAGCCGGAAAGTCCCAGATCCTGAAATCCAAATTTACGGTACATTTCCACCTTTTCTTCCAGGCAGGTAAGAATCAGACGCTTACGGCCTTTCTGCCTTTCCCTTTGGGCATAACGCTCCACCAGCTCTCTTGCAAGGCCCTGTCCCCGGTAATCCGGAAGCACGGCAAGACCTGTCAGCATAATATTTTTTCCTTTGGAATCATGAAGGGAAGCATCTGTAAAAACTTCATCTCTAAGATGCTTTTCTTCTGTGGCGATCCCATTAAGAAATCCTGCGATTTTTCCGTTTTTTCTGTCTGTCGCCACCAGAAAAATCTCTGATGCAGCCTGAATCCTTTCTTTCATAAATTGAGGAGCACAGGCCTCATTTGGCGGAAAACATTTCTGTTCCAGAGCTGCCGCCTCCTCTGTTTCTTCTGTCCGCACACTGCGGAATTCAAACTGCTCTTCTATGTTTTTATCTTTCATATGTTATCATCTGCCTTTCTGAAAGCCTTTATGCTTTCTCTGTATCCTTTTCCTGTTTTTCACAAACCTTTACGGTTGCACTTTCAATCTGATGATCCTTAACACTGCTGATATGTATCTGAAGATTCTGAATCTGAACATCAATATCCTGTTTTCCATCCTCCGGTATCCATCCCAGTTTCTGAAATACCAGTCCTGTCACCGTATCAAATTCCGAGGATGAAATTTCCACAGCCAGGGCATCCTCAAATTCTTCTATTTCCACATTTCCGATGACTCTCCAGGTATCTTCGTTCAGTTTTTCCATATAAGGATCTTCATTCTCGTCTGCTGTCGGTTCATCCTCCAGATCTCCCACCAGTTCTTCTATCAGATCATATAAAGTAACAATTCCGGTCATACCTCCATATTCATCAATGATGATTGCCATGGATTTTTTCTCTGTTTTCATATTTTTAAACAGAACGTCTGCCTTTGTGGTTTCCAGTACAAAATAAGCAGGATATACTGCCTTTTGAAGAACATTTTCCCGGCTTTTATCTTTAATACGGAAGTAATCTTTGGCATTTAAGACACCGATCACATTATCCGGTGATCCGTCACATACCGGATAGCGAGTATGGCGGCTGTTATGAATAGTTTCCGCCCAGGAATCCATATCATCCTCCAGCCACAGGATTGTAACATCTGTACGGTGAGTAGCTATGCTTTCCACCATAATATCATTAAATTCAAATACATTCTGGATAAACTCTTTTTCCTGATGAGCAATAGTTCCTTTCTCACTTCCCGCATCAACCATCATTCGAATTTCTTCTTCACTTACCTGTTCTTCTTCCTCATTGGGGTCAATTCCGCACAGGCGCAGAACAAAATTTGTGGATATAGACAGAAAAGAAACAATTGGCTTAAATACAATGGAAATTCCGCTTACCAGACCGGAAATTCCCATGGCAAGCTGTTCCGGTTTTTTCATAGCGATTCTTTTCGGAACAAGCTCTCCAAAAATCAGTGTAAAATACGAAAGTACCAAAGTGATCACAATCACTGCTCCGGCATCCAGGGTTGCTCTCGGAATCTTCACACCCAGAGAAAGGATCCAGTCTACCAATGGTTCAGAGAAATTATCCGCCGCAAACGCACTTCCCAGAAAACCGGAAAGCGTGATGGCAACCTGAATGGTGGCAAGGAACCTTGCCGGCTCCCGTGTCAGCCGAAACAGTCTTTTTGCCCTGTTATTCCCCTGTTCCGCCATTCGTTCCAGCTTCGTTTCATTAATAGACAATACTGCTATTTCCGCACTTGCAAAAACAGCATTCAGTGCAATCAGTACAACCTGAAATAATAATAAAAAAATCAAAGAACTATTCATATCTGCCAACCTCTTTCAAAAATTTTTAATAATCGTTTATATACAACACAAGACATGACCTGTGCACACAAATACACAGACCATGTCTTGAAATATATGTCATTCATTCAGATTATTCTTTTGATTCGGGTCAGCGCAACTGTCGCTATCTTCCATTATAAAAATCCAACCTCCTGTAAGTTATCTAATGGCACATATTATATCCATTCCTGCACTCACAGTCAATATTACAGATGTTAAATTTCATAAAGATTTTATAAAATATTCTGCCCGTCAGTAAATATCACTTTTCCATATACTGAGATGAAAATCTCAGCTTTTATATTCATTAATTTTCATCAAGATATAATGAAGCGGCTTAAACAATATCAGGCACAAGAATACATTTCCGATACAATGTGTGATATCGCTGGGTATTCCTGCAATCCAATAAGCAAAAGCCCCGGAAGGACCACTGATAAAGAAATACGGAAGACTGCACAGCGCCCCAAAAGCAAGTCCAAAAAATCCGGATATGATACTCCAGCAAACAAAAGATGTCTGCTTTCTGAATACGAGGGTTATAAAACAAAGGACTGTCCATACATAAAGATAATTGATCCACCATAATCCAAACCCATAGGTAATGCCTTCCAGAAAGACAAAGGCATACACAACTCCAAAAACTTTCCTGCCTATTACAAGCGTGTACAAAATAAACAAAAGTGTCACAAGCTCTATATTCGGAAGAAAGCTTAACGCCACCTGGCTGATAAAGACAATCGCTGCCATGACTCCCATGACAGCCAGATCCTTTGTCTTAAGAGAGGTCTTCATCAATATCCCTCTGTTAAGGTAAGTTCATACTGATCTCCATCCTGGATCGGTGTCTGATCTGCAGAGGTGTTTACCTGTTCCCCGCCTTTGGTGATACACCACCACTGCTGTTTTGAATCATCTGCTTTCACATGATTAACTGTAGTGATAAACATACCATATTGCCCGTCTTCACCTTCGATCAGTTTATTATCTGTCAGGACTTCCCCAAGATACTCTGCATCTGTCTGATAGGTAAATGTCTCTTCGCCCTGATCAAGAGCTGATACCTTTACGGTGATTTCCTTGCTTCCTTCTGTTGTACCGGGTTTAAATTTCAAGTAGCACAATCCAGCAGCTGCTATGACCACAACAAGAGCGATCACCGCAATCAGAGTTGATTTTTGTTTTTTGTTTTTCATTTTTTCTCCTTTCGTAAAACAAGCATAAAAAACAGACATCCGTTTTATCCATCGAATGATCTTTTTTCATGCAGATAAAAAGTATTCTGACTTAAGCCAAATCTTTTCCTACTAGAGCCCCTTCCCGAAATTCTTCAGTGGCACGGCCTGTTCGTTGCTTTTACAGCAGGGATAAAACTGTTCCGGATTCCCACCGGATTCACATTTTATCCGCATGTTTCAGATATCTTATTTTTTATAAATTTCTTAAAATATATAAATATTTCAAGTAATTTTATCGTATCATAAGGTATTTTTATTGTCAATAAAAATGCCTGTTTTGAAGCTGTGAAAAAGATTTGCAGATATTTTCTTCCGTACTGCATTCTATTGTACAGGAAACTTCTGTCCTGTCACGAAACATGTTCAGAACCTGCCCATAAGGAACTGTTCCGTCTCCCAGTGCCTGATGCCTGTCCCTGTCTCCCGGGTTGTCATGAATATGAAGGTGGCGGATATAAGGAAAAAGTGTTTCCGCCCATTCTGTACAGTCTGTCCGGGAAAAGCAGTTTGCATGACCGATATCCAGGCAGATTCCAAAAGAAGGATGGGAAACCTTCTCCATAACCTCTCTCAATGGTTCCGGAAGAGGATCCATTACATTTTCCATAAGGATCTCTACAGAATCATCTTTATCGTCCAGAAACCTCTTATAAAAATCTGCCATTCGATCTGCCCAGCCTGTAAGAAAATAAACAGAGGGAATAAATCCACTGTGCAGGATCAGTTTTTTTGCGCCCAGCTCCCCAGCTGCCTGATATGCCTGTTCATATCGTGTTCGTGTAGCCTGTACCACCAGCGTATCATAAGCCATGGGATTCAGATCAAGAAACGGACCATGGAGGATAAGCTCTCTGCATTCCATAAATTCCAGGCGTTTCTGATAGGTCCTCAGCGACCGGTCAAGATTATCCAGATTTTCCGCTACTGAGAATTCGATGCTTTCTATCCCCATGCCTGTCCGGGCGATTATTTCTTTCATTTCTTCATCTTTTACCAGATGACTGATATAAATCATAACTTCTCCCTTTACCTATACCAGATCATAGGACTTTAACTGTTTTCTGCGCCGTCTGTAGTCCGGACAGTATTTTTCCACCTCAGACCAGAACTCTCCGGAGTGATCCATATGGCTCCGATGAGCCAGCTCATGGATCACTACATAGTCCAGCAGTTCTTCCGGAAGATAATAAAGCTGATAATTAAAATTTACATTCCCCTTTGCACTGCAGCTTCCCCACCTGGTCTTCTGATTACGAATAGTGATCCTCCCTACTGTAACTCCCATGACCTGACTGTAATACTTAACCCTGTCTCCTATTTTTTCTTTTATTTTTTCTATTTCTTCCGGGGGTAATTTTTCTGCCGGCACCGCGCCTGTGGAATTACATGTATTTTTTCTGCTTTGCATCAACTCTGTTTTCTCAAGAATCCATTTTCTGTGTTTTTCAACAAATTTTTCCACTTCACTGTCCTGTAGCCGGTTAGGAATCCGAACCAGAACATCTTTCCCGCTCCGTACCTCCAGCCCGATACTTTTTCTGGACGAACGGATCACCGTCAGAAGAATCTCCCTGTCATCATGCTGTATCTTCAACTGCTGTAACAAAGCTGATCTCCTTTCAAAATACTGAAAGCCCTTTTCTTGTTTATTTCTCTTCCAGAGCTTCCTCTACTGCTTCTCCTGCATCTTCCAGCGCATCCAGAGCTTCTGTAAGGATATCCGCTTTCTCCTGATCTCTGTCTTCATATTCTTCCAGTACGTCCACCAGCTGATCCTTCAGATTCTCCAGCTGCTTCCTGATCGCCGCCAGCTTATTATTTTTTTCTGCTTCTGCTGTAAATTCTCTTACCTTTGCCATAATTTATTCTCCTTATCTTTCATCAATGGTTTCTATTTCTACCTTTCGGTTTTTTCCTTCCTGTTTCCAGACCATCAGATGGATCTTATATTCCACCGAATCCTTTGCATAAATAAAAGGTTCCTCCGTCAGCACTTCCACCTGTTTCCCTGACATCTCCAGCTGTTTTTTTCTCTGTTCTGCTTTTTCCTGTATCCGCAGGATTTTTTCTGCCGTTTCTCTGTGCGGCTGATAATCCTTAATTTCCCGTTTCTTTTTCAGACAGCCTGTGCCAAAATCCCGACGCTCATATACGGATGCCGCCCGCGCCAGTTTTTCGCTGACCAGATCCACCACTTCTGCATGTTTTACTTTATGCAGCATACGTGCAATCTGCTTTGCAACACATTTTACAGGAAACCGACGATACAGACAAATCCAGTTTTTCAGACTTCGGTCTCCAGCCTCCTCTGCAAGCTGCGTCATTACCTGCAGCGCCCCCTCTGAAACCAGCCACCAGGAACAGGAGGGTACCAGATATTTTTCTGAAACAGCCGGATAACAGCAAAAATTCAATGGTGGAAATTCTGCCAGACTGGAAATCCATCTTTCCTCCTGAGAACAAAATTCTTCTCCCAGATACTCTCTTTTGTCCCGTAGAATGGCGATCCGATATTCCAGCTGCCGGAGATATTCGTAGCCTTTTACCCAGAAGTGTCCGGTTCTCCCATAATCATATAAATGGACTTCCAGTTTCAGATCCTGAAAAAACAAAGTACAGACAGTATCTTCCTGATGCACCACCAGCACATACTGATCTCCATCCTGATTCAGATCCGCCCACAGTTCTCCCTGAAAATCCGGCAGATAGGTTCCGGTCAGTTTTGCCCTGCAAAAAACAAGAAAGCTTTCCACCGCATCATTCATCAGATATACCAGACGGATATTCTCTGTTTCCTTTTCTTCCGGAAGCAGTTCAAACTGTCCCTGAGACAAAAGTAATTCCAGTTTCTCATATTCATTTTTAAAGGGAAGTTTTTCCTTCATAAACCCTCTTCCTTTTTCTTAATAACCATAAGTATAACATATCTGTCCCGGCTTCTGCATCCATCCATTTATATTCTTTCTTTTCTGCTCTCAGCTTTTATCATTTCACACTTTTTGTAAGAAGTGACCAATTTTTTTGTGGACAAAATATTTTTTTATGCTAAAATATAATTAGTTGTATTGCAATCATAATCATTTTTATGGCGGAACAAAAAAAGTGTATAAAAAATTTAAAAAAGGAGGATCCCACTTATGAAGAACGCCAAAAACGCAGATATTGCAAACATTTATCGTCTTGACGGACAAGTTCCTGTTATGAAGGCTATTCCATTTGGTCTTCAGCACATTCTGGCAATGTTTGTTGCCAATCTGACACCCATTACCATTATTGCCGGTGCCGGAGGACTGAAGCAGGCAGAAATTGCCATACTTCTCCAGAATGCCATGTTTGTTGCCGGAATTGCAACTCTCATACAGCTTTATCCTCTCTGGAAAATAGGCTCCCGGCTTCCCATTGTAATGGGTGTCAGCTTTACCTTTGTAACAGTTCTCAGTACAGTGGCTGCCAATTACGGATATCCGGCAGTTGTGGGCGCAGTTCTGGTCGGAGGTATCATGGAAGGAACTCTGGGGCTTCTGGCAAAATACTGGAAAAAGATCATCTCTCCAATCGTTGCTGCATCTGTTGTAACTGCTATTGGATTTTCTCTTTTTACCGTCGGTACCAGATCCTTTGGCGGAGGCTACTCAGAAGATTTTGGCTCTGCCCAGAATCTGATCCTCGGTACGATAACATTACTGGTATGTCTGGTCTGGAACATTCTGGCAAAAGGCTACTGGAAGCAGCTTTCTGTATTAGCCGGTCTGATCGTTGGCTATATCGTAGCCATTTTTATGGGAAAAGTAGACCTCTCTGTGATCTTTTCCGGAGGCATCATCTCTTTCCCGAAATTCCTGCCTTATGTACCGGAATTTCACCCTGGAGCCATAGTTTCTGTTGCAATTATCTTTCTTGTATCTGCTGCTGAAACAATCGGAGATACCACAGCCATGGTTTCCGGGGGACTGGAACGTGACATAACAACAGAAGAAATTTCCGGCTCTCTTGCCTGCGACGGATATGCCTCCGCTTTTTCTTCTCTGTTAGGATGTCCGCCTGTTACCTCGTTCTCTCAGAATGTAGGTCTCATTGCTATGACAAAGGTAGTAAACCGTTTCACAATTATGACAGGAGCCGTGTGCATGATCCTGGCAGGGCTTCTTCCTCCTGTAGGAAACTTTTTCGCCTCCCTTCCAGATTCTGTCCTGGGCGGATGTACCATTATGATGTTTGGAACCATCCTGACATCCGGAATTGAAATGATTGCAAAGGCAGGCTTCACTCAAAGGAACATTACCATTGCCGCACTGTCCCTTTCCATCGGTATTGGTTTTACCGCTGCCAGCGAAATTGACATCTGGCATATTTTCCCGCAGCTTCTCCAGTCTGTATTCTCTGCAAATGTAGTAGCTGTCGTGTTTGTAATGGCCATTATATTAAACCTGGTTCTTCCAAAAGATATGGAGATCAAACGTGTTCAGTAAAAGAGAACTATAAGATATCCATTTCCTGTACATAAAGAACCCTCTATAAAGGAAAAACCCGGAAACAGATCTGTGGCTTTCAACAGATCCTTTCCGGGTTTTTCTTTGTTTTATAATTACAATGTTCCCCCAAGCTCATAGGCTTTTTTCATAATTTCCTTATGCAAAATATATTCTTGCAGCTTTTAATATCCTTTAAGCCTTTATTGTATAACACATCATTTCATAATGAAGCTCAGTTCTTTCCATGATCTCTGCCGGAAGGAGCGCCCTTGCTACACATTTTAATTCTTCCTCCGGCTTATCCATTCTCTTTAACATGGCATAATCACCGTCAATTTTTTCTACAATGTAATCACAAACTAACATCTTCCATCCTCCTTAAATACAACCTATTTTTCCATCCCGTTTGTTTTCTCAATGGATTCTATTTTCATTTTCAGTTTAATAATATTTTCTTCAATCCCTGCAATAATCCGCCGAAACTCTTCGTCACTTTTTCCCGTCGGATCTTCCAGTTCCCAATTATCATCAAATGATCCTCCAATAAACGGACAGCCAACATTACATCCCATTGAAACAGCAATATCAGGAGCCGGAATCTCATCTATTAATTTAGAATACTGGGTTTTCTCCATATCAATGTCATAAAGTTCTTTCATAATTCGGACTGCATCCTGATTGATCCTGGGTTTTGTTTCCGTACCGGCTGAATAACTTTCAAATATATCCGATGCAAGATGTTTCCCAAGCGCTTCTGCAATCTGGCTTCTGCATGAATTATGTACACAGATAAATGCTACTTTTAATTTCCTCATCCTGTTTTCCTCCATGAAATGGACATGCTTTGCGGAGACATTGATTATTTTTCATTCTGTTCATCCATGCACACCATATTTCCACATTTTATAATAACATTAATCTGCTTATCCACACAAGAATTACTTTAACCACATATCAATTAACATTGCAGAATCCACGACAATCAGACTGCTATGCTTTTGGTAAAACCAACGCAGCAATTCCTACTATAATCAATATCGGAAATGCTATGTATATCAATCCGCCGACAACCAGCCCGATCAGTATCAAAGGCAGCAGTACAATCGTGACCAAAAACTTTGAAATTCCCCATGCCGCTTTGATCCCAAAAAATAACATTTTACCAAAAACCCATATCATACAAATAGTAAATAAGAATGATAACATTTTTCTGCCTCCATTATGCTAATATGCTTACCTTTTTTGCTGTATCCATCCTGAAACCTCATTTCTCCCGACTTATCCTTGCCGTTTTTCTATGTTTTCAGTATAATTATTTTATGTACAGAAATACACGATGTATGAGAAGATTTAGACTTATGTATTTCTCTATTTTAGAGAGATAGGGGGAAAATAATGGGCAAACAATCAACAAGAGAAAATAAAAATATATACCAGCTCTGCCGGGAAGCGCAGGGACTCACACGCGAAAAGGCAAGTGAAAATATGGTCGGCGTATCTGCCTCAAGAATTGAAAAGATCGAATATGAACTTCAGGAGCCAACGCCTTACGATATCATCCAGATGGCAGATTGTTATAAAAAACCAGAGCTTTGTAATTACTATTGTTCTCACAAATGTACCATTGGGAGCCGTTATGTTCCGGAAATTGAGATATCTGAATTATCCAATATTATCCTGGAAACAATTGCCAGCCTGAATGAGATCAATCCATTGACCAGCCGACTGATTCAGATTTCACGAGATGGAACAATTTCAGATGATGAAATCAAAGACTTTGCTTTTATCAGTAAAAAACTGGATGAAGTATCCCTGGCTATCGATTCACTGAATCTATGGGTCGATAAAACCGCCAGTGAAAACAACATTAATATTGAACTGTTAAATGCTGAAAAAGAAAAACTTAAATAAAAAAGAGGGCAGCAATTTACGGAAATTTCATAAATCGCTGCCCCTGCTGATTCTCTGTCAAAAAACAGACTCTTTTTATAGCTGTCTCAGGATTCCTTCAACTCTGCAGATTGCATCCGCAACCTGTCCGGAAGCCTGATGGATCCGATCCTGTACCATCCAATCCACCAGCAAACTATCAAAAAACCAGTCTGCAAAGGAAATAAAATCACCTGTCTCAATATCGAGATGACAGGCTATATTAACATCATTCAATTCTCTGCTGAAATTTCTGAGATCATATTTCGCCTGTTCCATACTTTGTTTTGCCCGATCCATTTTGGAGTGTTTTACCATGGTAGAAATAAATCCTCCTCCAAACATATCCCAGAGCCCCCAGTTTTTTGCACTGTTCAGCTGCTCCTCAGCTTCTCTGAGGCTTCTCAAAGCCCGTTTACCAGCCTCAACTGCTTCTCTCTTTTCTTTTTCTAAATCATATGCCATAATTATCCCTCTCTATATAATTTCATATAATAGAAAATAATCTGTTTCCTGAGAGAATTATATCTTTTACGTTAAAATAAATATACTATACCTATGTAGAAATAGGATTCTGTATTTCACTATTTTTGATGAAAATGAAATCTGAAGTTTCTATATTTCACGCATCAGCGGATCTTCAATATTTTCAACACGAACCCCACATACTACACCTGTTATCTTTTCCCGGTTCGGGTTCATTTCCGGGGCCTGTCGAAAGAAATCACCATATGTGATCTCACTGTCTATAAACGCCTCAAGCTGCTGCATCGTATATCCGGTAAGCCATGAAGTGACTTGGTCAACTTCTGCTCTGCTGCGTCCTTTTCGTTCTCCATATTTATTTCCCTTTATTACCTTTGTTTTTTAGTTTTCTTCGGACGATTATCCATATACTCATGGGCCAGAATATCCTTCAGAACCAGCATTTCATCCTGCTCTGAATAACCGTAATCTGCCTGAAGCTCTGTAAACATGCGACGGATCTCTGCCGCATACTTCGGTATATCTACTTCCTTCCGTTGAATTTTGAATAATTTCTTCAATCGGTTTCATCTGTATTTCCTTATCTCAGGCATGATTTCCAGTCTCGTAACACCATATGACAATTCTTTTGATCAGATCTGTATCAACCTTGCCGTATGAGATACGCTCTTCCGCATACAGGACATTTCCACATATATTTTTTCCTCGCTTTCCCAGGCTCCTGCTTTGGATTTACAGCATAAAGATCACAATTTTATTTCACAACGTTCTGTACAGGAATCAAACTCACAGTTATATAATCTTTCCTGATAAATGATCTATTTCATGCTGACAGATCTGCGCCGTCCAACCGGACAGTTTCTGTCGTTGTTTTTTCCAGTTAAAATCATAATACTCCACTTCTATTTCCTGGTATCTGATTGTCTTACGAACACCATCTAAAGACAAACATCCCTCTTCTGTTTCATACATGCCGCTTTTAGAAATAATCACTGGATTAAACATTACAACATCTATAAATCCCATATTCACAATAATGATGTTCTTCTTTACACCAATCATATTTGCCGCCATGCCCACGCACCGTTCCCGGTTAGCCTGCAGTGTATCCTGCAAGTCCTTGCCCACTTGAATATCTGCTTCTGTAGCTGGCTGGGATGGTTGTCCCAAGAAGAAAATATCCCTCACAATTTCCTTTATCATTATAATTCTCCTATCTCTTTATGTAATTAATTACTTCCCCGCACTTCATATTCTGTCTGCACACTTTTTAGTAATGATATCCTATCATAAATCAAATTGAACAAAAAAACTGGAATTTTCAAATAAGCTGTATAATCCAGTTATCCATCAAATTAAGATTTTCTTTTACCAATGATCAAATCATAACTCTCTGCAATCATTCTTTTCACTTCAGCATCAGGTATGCTGTCATCAAGTTTAATTGAGTTCCAATGTATTTTGTTTTGATGATATCCCGGAATAACTGCATCGTATGTATTTCTCCACAGATCACGCCACTCCGGATCCACCTTTACATTCACCCACATAAAACCATCTTTTTCATAGGTCCATGCAAATGCTTTTTTATTTCCTCTGTATCTGAGCAGTACCCAATTATCATCATGAAAAGGGGTGTCAATATAAGCATCTGGAAATGTAATGCCATAATCCAATACTTCTTGTCTTTTGTTCAAGATTGCCCACCTTCTTTCCCAAAACTCATTTTAGCATGCTTATTTTTCTGATGTTTCCACTTCTCCCGGCCAGTCATTGATTCCACCAAACTCAATAATGTTTGTATAACCAAGTGCTGCCAGCTTCTCCGCCGCCTGTTTGCTCCGGTTTCCACTTCTGCAATACACAAGAATCATCTGGGCTTTATCCGGAAGTTTCGGTATGTCTTTCGTTCCGATAGTCTCGTTTGGCACCAGAATTGCACCTGGAATATGTTTCTCGTCGTATTCATCCTGTCTGCGAACATCCAGGATGATATAGTTCTCTTCTGTTTTCATCAGTTCCATCGCTTCTTCCATGGATACCTGCTGATAGGCAGCCTTCTCCATCGTCGCACCTTCTTTCCTCCCCGTATCTGTTGCGCTGCATCCGGCAAACAACAAGCAGGATAATGTTGCAGCAATTAAGATCTTTGTTACTTTCATCTGTCCTCCTATTCTATATCCAATATATTACTGAATTTCATAAGTACATCATCATAAGCTTTCCGTGCCCTATCATCAAAAAGCACAAAGCGAACATAATCAAATGCCTCCTGATGTTCCGTATAAAAATCTTTTACAGTTTTTACTGCAATTTCTGTAGCTTCTTCCAGCGGGTAACTGTAGGCCCCCGTAGAAATTGATGGAAATGCCATGGTACGGATTCCATGCTCCAATGCTACCTGCATGGAATTACGATAGGCATTGGCAAGCAGCTTGGCTTCGCCATGATTTCCGCCGCAATAAATCGGCCCTACCGTATGGATGACATATTTGCATGGCAGGTTATAAGCATCGGTAATTTTAGCCTCACCGGTATTACATCCATGTAGATTTCTACATTCCTTCAGTAATTCCGATCCGGCTGCCCGGTGGATTGCTCCATCCACACCGCCGCCACCAAGAAGACTGGTATTTGCCGCATTTACAATTGCTTCTACATCCGTTTGTTTCGTAATATCGCCCTGTACGATTTGTATTTTCATATCGTCACTGCTCCTTTGCCCAAAATCATTGCAGCAACACCATAGTCCTGAGTTACACAGATATCACCTTTTTTAATCAGGGACAAAACAATGTACATGGTATTCCATACTTTTTCACCACCTGCTCCACAATCTTTACAACCGAACAGACATCTGCATCTACAAATATCTTCAATTTATCACTTCCAATTCTTCCAGATGTCAGGCTGATACCCTGCCGTTGCCTGTTTTCCATTGCGAACAATCGGCGTAAGCAGTATCTGCTGATTCTCCAGCAGTTTCTCAAACTTATCTTCATCTGCAATATATGTGATTAGCACCAGCGTATCCTTATCCTTTGCCTTTGGATTAATCAGCTCGTCCACGCCTCCAACAGCCTGCATAACAGCTGTCAATTCACTCTTGCTCATGGATTTTTCCTTCAGGTTGATGAACTGCACCTTAATATTTCTTTCCTTAAAATAGCGCTGGGCTTTCTTTGTGTCAAAGCACTTTGTCGTACCAAAAATCTGTATGTTCATATCTCTTATTCTCCAATGTGTCAGTATCGAACTTCTGTACAATCCTCTTGGCAAACTTCGATCCCACACTCTTGATTGGGTCGAAACCAAGATATTTCTCAATACCAAAAACAGTTGCCGGCATCGTCTCTTTCCAGCTCTCTGCCAGAAACTGTCTGCCATACTCCGCATCTACCTTCCAGTTGCTATCAATCAGAAGAGCAGATCCAACAGTGGCATCCAAAAGATTACCAACAACTGTCACCAGTTCATTATAGTTTTTTATGGCGCACTTTAAGACAGAGTCGATGTCTCGCAACGTCCATCTGTGTTCCGACATCCAGAGAATCAGGCTGCTTCATATACCGTCACTCTTTCCCCCCATCTTCATCCTTAATTCTAGTATAAATAACTTCTCCTGATTTAGCAATAATTAGTTATTATGATTTCTGTAACCCACATATATACCTTAGATAAGTATAGAATATTAGCTGGTTATTTGCTGCAGCTAATACTTGGTGGGCACCTTGTTGTCACTTCATTTTGAAGAACATGGCTACCATCCTCCAAATATTCGAGAATGATAAACTATATAAAATTAAATTGATTTAATTGCCTATATAATACCGTATTTGAGACTGGTTATCTACGGTGTTTTGACTACTGATAATATAAATTTATTATGCATAGTAACCGCCTACTCCTAGTATTCATTTTCCATAGCATCTTTCCGTACATAGAACGTTCCCCTTCCTGAACCGCACT
>Kit_p2__coassemble_626_pt1 | contig 31857 bp, 29 predicted proteins | sample Kit_p2__metabat2_low_PE_055 | metagenome-assembled genome bin Kit_p2
AAAGAAATATTTTTTAAAACTGGCTGTTTTTTGAAAGACTTTTCAAGATTTTTGATTTCAACAATATTCTGACTCATCTTTTCCCTCCTATAAGTAAGATATTTTTGAGAATCACGGATATTAGCAGTTAAAAATTCTCCACCAATGCCCGCTTTTCCTTTTGTACCTACAGGATAAAAGATAATTATAAGGAATTTATAAGGGTAGGATTTAAATATTATAAATCTATAATCTGCCATTATAAATAAAAACATGATACAATAAAAACAATACTAAAAAAACATTTAACATGTCTTATTCGCAAAACTATCTTCGACATGGATAAAAAAGGAGCTCCCAATGAAAACGAAAAATCCCCCTTCCAACTATGATCTTCAGGTAGATATCGGAAAAAAACTCTTTATGGAATATGACCAGGAAATGTTGATCCGGCGGTTTCATCTGACCGCAGACGAGATCTGGATCTATCTGGATTATCTCCACACTCCATATCGGATCAGCCGGAAAACCGGACAGATACAGGAAAACCTCACAGAAGATATCTGGAGAGAATGTCGGTGCTACGACACTGTAATGACCATATATGATCTCTTATGTTATCCTGAAACAGAAACAGCTCCCGGATTATCCGGAAGCTGGTGTCCTGTAAGTAAATTTGCTGTTATGGGTGGTCCTGATGCTCTGGAATTTTCTCGAAAATATGCAGAGCTTTTTCAAAATCATATACAGAAACTGCAAAAAGCATGTATGTCTCTTGGCGGAATCCCTCAAAAATCTTTTGCCAGTGCCGATTTTACCTGCATGATCCCGGTCACTTCCTACTTCCCTGTGCTGCTCCAGTTCTGGGAAGGGGATGATGAGTTTCCTCCTAAACTGATGCTGCTGTGGGATGAAAACTCCATGGCATTCCTTCATTACGAAACTATCTACTATCTTCAAGGAGATCTTCTTGAGAGACTGAGCCGACAGTTCTGAATCTCTCCTGTTTTTTGGATCCCGACTATTGTGAAGAATCAGTAGTACTCATGGTCGATCTGAATCACCGGAAAGTATTTGCTCCCCGGAATCTTTCGGATCTTATCCTTAAGGCTGTTTATGATCTCATTATCTGTGCTGCTGCATCCACTTGGTACAGACACATCAAAAATCAGGTTTGTGCTGGTAGGGCCTTTCACCATGCGGAAATCATGCATACTAAACGATGCATCTGTTTCCTGAACAATAGCATTTACTTTTTTCCGCATTTTTACCACTTCTTCATCATTGGTCACAATAGGATCCATGTGAATGGTAGCTGAACAATGCAGTTTTTCCTGAAGTTCATTTTCAATATGATCAATCTGTTCGTGAATAGCCTGAATATCACCTTCTGAATCCACTTCCACATGCAGGGAGAGCATCAAACGCCCCGGGCCATAATCGTGAACAATCAGATCGTGAATTCCATAAACCAGATCATGATTGATTACAATCCTATGTATTTCATCAATAAACTCCTCTTTTGGAGGCTGCCCCAGCAGCAGATCCATAGTCTCTTTGATTGTAGATGCTCCGGTATAAAGAATAAAAAGTCCTACCAGAATACCAAACCAGCCATCAAGAAGAAGACCCGTATACTGGCTGATAAGAGTTGCCGCAAGCACAAGCGCTGTGGATATGGTATCACTTAAGCTGTCCATGGCCGTTGCATGCATGGCAGCACTTTCGATCTTTTTTCCTACTGCACGGTTATAATAAAACATATATACCTTTACAAGAATAGACGCAGCCAGTATTCCAATGATCAACGGACTGCTCTCAACCGGTTCTGGGCGAAACAGTTTTTCCACAGAAGATTTAACCAGTTCAAATCCCATGATCAGGATAGCTACCGAAACCAGCAGACCAGAAATATATTCCATCCTTCCATGGCCGAAAGGATGCTCCGGATCTGGTTTTTGTCCGGAAATCCGAAATCCGATCAAAGTAATGATAGACGACCCTGCATCTGACAAATTGTTAAATGCATCTGCAGTAATCGCAATAGAACCACTTAAAAAGCCTGCAATCCATTTTCCCAAAAACAACAGAATATTCAGCCCGATACCCACGGCTCCGCAAAGTGTTCCATATGCCTGGCGGACAACCGGCGACGTATAATTTCGTCTGTCTTTGATGAATAAAGAAGCCAACAATTCAATCATAATAAACTTACATCTCCTGAATATCAGTCAAAAAATTCAATGCCCATTAAAGTCAGTCCGTGAGCCGGAGCCGTAGGTCCGGACACAGACCTGTCACAGGCATCCAGAATATCACGGACACGTTCCGGCGGATACTGTCCGTTTCCTACCTGTATCAGCGTCCCGGCAATAATCCGCACCATGTTATACAGAAAGCCTTCTCCTGAAACCCTGATCGTAACAATATCTCCGTCTCTCCATACATCAATCCCGGTCACTGTACGGATTGTTGATTTTACCTGAGCTCCTGTCCCGCAGAAACTGGCAAAGTCGTGACGTCCGATCAGATAGGAGGTTGCCTCCTGCATCTTTGCCACATCCAGCTTATAATGATAAAAATAGGAATAAAGACGCTCTGTGGGAACCGGAAACTTCCTGTTAAGGATCCTGTATTCATATGTTTTTTCACTGTCACAGTACCTTGGGTGAAAATCCGGTTCTACTTCCTCCGAAAGCTGGATCCGGATATCTTCCGGAAGCCTCTGATTTAATGCATAAGATATTTTTTCTCCCGGTATCCTTGTATTGGTATCAAATACCGCTACATTTCCCAAAGCATGAACTCCTGCATCTGTCCTGCTGGCGCCGATAGTTTCTATCTTTTCTCCCAGAAGATCTGACAGTGCATCATTCAGCACGCCCTGAATGGTGATCCCGTTAGGCTGGATCTGCCAGCCGCAGTAATTTGTGCCGTCATAGGCAACTACAAGTCCTACTCTTTTCATATTCCCACCACCCGGAATGTAATGGCAATAGCCAGATAAGCTGCCAGGATCAAATATGTTACATGATCTCTTTTTTCATAACAGAGAGGTTTCATCTGTGTTCGATGCTCCCCTCCATGATAGCAGCGTGCTTCCATAGCCATTGCAAGGTCATTGGCTCTGCGAAACGCAGAGATAAAAAGAGGTACCAGAAGAGGAACCATATTTTTTACCTTCTGGATCAGATTCCCATTTTCAAAATCCGCACCTCTGGCAATCTGAGCTTTCATGATCTTATCCGTTTCTTCCAGCAGGATCGGGATAAAACGAAGAGCGATCGACATCATCATAGAAATCTCATGAACCGGCACATGAAGTCTGTTTAACGGACGGAGACCTCTTTCCAGCCCGTCTGTAAGCTGGTTCGGAGTAGTTGTCAGCGTCATAAGAGAGGAACCGATCACCAGATAGATCAGACGAATTGCCATCCTTACCGCCAGAGAAATTCCCTCTTTCGTCATTTTCAGGAATCCCAGCTTCCATATCACCTCTCCCGGAGTCAGAAATATATTAAAGAGCATAGTGATGATAAGAATTACAAAAATTGCTTTCAGACCCTTAAAAATAAATTTCACAGGAACTTTTGATATTTTGATCAGAGCCGCCAAAAATATCGTAGCTACCGCATATCCCGGTATCGTATGAAACAAAAATACAGAGATAATAAATATCAGTGTACCCATCAGTTTTGTTCTCGGATCCAATCTATGAAGGATCGAGTCTGCCGGATAATACTGACCGATGGTAATATCTCTAATCATCTTTCCGTCCTCCCTTCAAAAGCGGAGAACCTGCTTCCTGCAGCGCTCTAAGAATATCTTTCCCAGCTTCCTCCACTGTGGTTGCATCCGGATCTACATCCAGTCCTTTTTCTTTCAGTGCATGCATGATATAAGTGATCTGAGGTGCAGCAAGGCCCATGGCTTCCAGCTCCTGATAATGTGTAAAAACATTTCTGGGAGTATCATCAAAAGCGATTTCTCCATGGTTGACCACAATCAGCCTCTCCACATATTTTGCCACATCCTCCATACTGTGAGATACCAGAATGATTGTAATACCACGAACCTTATGAAGTTCTGCAATCTGATCAAGTATCTCATCTCTTCCCTTTGGATCCAGTCCTGCTGTAGGTTCGTCCAAAATCAGGATCTTAGGATTCATGGCAAGAACTCCGGCTATGGCAACTCTTTTTTTCTGACCTCCGGAAAGTTCAAATGGAGATTTGCTGAAATTTTTTTCTTTAAATCCAACCTGAAGCAGTGCTTTTTTTGCTTCCTCTTCTGCTTCTTCCCTGCTCATTCCCTGATTCATAGGTCCAAAACAAACATCAGAGAGTACATCACTTTCAAAAAGCTGATGTTCCGGATACTGAAATACAAGTCCTACCTGACTTCTCAGGCTTCTCCTGTCGTATTTCTCTTCCCATACATCCTCTCCATTATAAAGGATTGTCCCTGATGTCGGCTGGATCAGAGCATTCAGATGCTGGATCAGCGTAGACTTTCCACTGCCTGTATGACCGATCACTCCGATAAACTGTCCGTCAGGAATATTCAGATTAATGTCCTTCAGCGCATGGATTTCATATGCCGTCCCCGGACTGTAGGTATATGTTATATTTTTTAACTCTATTGACATAAGGCATTCACCAGTTCTTCCGTAGTAAGGATCCCATCCGGAAGATCAACTCCGGATTTTTTCAGTTCATGTGCAAGAAGTGTAACCTGAGGCACATCCAGTCTGTATTTTTTTAAAGTTTCTACCTGAGAAAAAATCTCCCTTGGTGTCCCCTCCATCACTACATGTCCTTCATCCATAACATAGACATGATCTGCATCGATAACCTCTTCCATATAATGAGTGATCAGCACAACGGTTACCTTTTCCTGCTTATTCAGCTGGTGTACTGCATCCAGTACTTCTTTTCTTCCATTTGGATCAAGCATCGCCGTAGGCTCATCCAATACAATGCACCGGGGGCGCATTGCCATAACCCCGGCTATGGCAACTCGCTGTTTCTGACCTCCGGAAAGCTTATTTGGAGAATGATGACGATAAGCGGTCATTCCTGTTTTACTCAGACTTTCTTCCACTCGTTTCCAGATATCCTCTGTAGGCACGCCCATATTTTCCGGTCCGAATCCTACATCTTCCTCTACAATCGTACCAATGATCTGGTTGTCCGGATTCTGAAACACCATTCCTGCTTTCTGTCGTATCTTCCACAGATCCGGTTCCTTCAGAGTATCCATATTATCGATCCAGACGGTGCCTTCCGTAGGAAGAAGAAGTGCATTGATGTGTTTTGCAAACGTAGATTTACCGGAGCCATTATGGCCAAGGATCGCTACAAACTCTCCTTCCTGGATGTCCACATTGACATCGTCTACAGCTCTTTGCGTTTCCTGGACATTACCGTCATCATCATATTTAAAATAATCAAATCCAACTTTTAAAGCTTTGATGATTCCCATTTTTTATCCTTTCAGATCAGACTTCTTCTGCAGGCTCTTGTGTTCCTGTCAGAGAGTCGATCAGCTCCCAGATTTCTTCTCTTCCCTGTTTTGTCTCTGCTGAATATGCAATCACTAAAGTTCCTTTTTTTACCTGAAGCCCTTCTCGGATCATTTTCAGATGCTTCTGAACCTGGCTTCTTTTCAGCTTATCCAGCTTTGTGGCTATGATAATGGGTTCGTAGCCATTATGAAGAATCCAGTCATACATCTGTCTGTCATTAGCAGAAGGCTCATGACGAATATCAATAAGAAGAAAAACTGCTTTCAGATTTTTAGAAGTATGGAGATATTTTTCAATCATTTTTCCCCATTTTTCTTTTTCCGCCTGAGAAACTTTTGCATATCCATAGCCTGGAAGATCCACAAGATACATTTCTCCGTTGATCTTATAAAAATTAATGGTCTGGGTCTTTCCCGGCTGTCCACTGGTACGTGCCAGAGATTTCCGGTTCATCAGTCCATTGATCAGGGAGGATTTCCCCACATTGGATTTTCCTGCAAATGCTACCTCCGGCATTCCTGTATCAGGAAGTTTGCTGGTAACACCGCACACAATATCTAACTCTGCCTGTTTAATAACCATTGGTTTCCTCTCTGTTTCTTTAAGCTCTGGTCAGTGCCCGATGGAGCACCTCATTCATATTTTCCACAAAAGAGATCTTCAGTCCATGAAGGATCTCATCATCCATCTCTTCAATATCTGCTTTATTCTCTGCCGGAACAAGGACTTCCTGTATTTTTGCATATTTTGCAGCAAGAAGTTTTTCCTTCAGACCGCCGATAGGAAGCACACGTCCTCTGAGAGTGATCTCTCCTGTCATTGCCACATCTGCCCTTACTGGCTTTTTCACAATAGCGGACAGCATGGCTGTTGCCATGGTGATACCTGCAGAAGGTCCGTCTTTCGGAACTGCCCCCTCCGGGATATGTATATGAATATCATTTTCCTGGAAAAACTCAGGTCTGATATCATATTTTTCAGCTACGGAACGAATATAGGAAATCCCTGCCTGGGCAGATTCCTTCATCACATCGCCAAGCTGGCCTGTCAGAACAAGCTCACCTTTTCCCGGCATAACATTTACTTCTATCTGAAGCGTATCACCACCCACCTGTGTCCAGGCAAGTCCCCTGGCAATGCCGATCTCATCCTTTTTGTTTGCCATTATATAAGAATAACGGCTCTTTCCAAGGAATTTTTCCAGATTTTTTGTAGTGACCTTCACTTTTTCCTGGTGGTTTTCCATGATCTCTCTAGCTGATTTACGACAGATATGCCCTATTTTTCTTTCCAGATTACGAACTCCTGCCTCTCTGGTATAAAGGTTGATGATCTTGCGAAGAGCCGGTGTCTGAATGACCAGACTGCCTTTTGGAAGACCGTTGATTTCCATCTGCTTGGGAATCAGATGGTCCTTCGCAATATGTTCTTTTTCATTTTCTGTATATCCGGAAATCTCGATCACTTCCATACGGTCCAGCAAAGGCCGCGGAATCTCCTGAATATCATTTGCAGTAGCAATAAACAGTACCTCTGAAAGATCCTGCGGAACCTCTACATAATGATCGTTAAATCTGCTGTTCTGCTCCGGATCCAGAACTTCCAGGAGAGCTGCTGAAGTATCTCCCTTATAGTCGCTGCTGGTCTTGTCTATCTCATCCAAAAGCATTAGTGGATTACTGACACCTGCCTGCTGAAGCGCTGCTGTGATCCGTCCCGGCATTGCTCCCACGTAAGTTTTTCTATGTCCACGGATCTCTGCCTCATCCCGGACACCGCCCAGACAAATACGGACATATTTTTTATGAAGCGCTTCTGCCACAGATCTTGCTATAGAGGTCTTACCAGTTCCCGGAGGTCCTACCAGACAAAGAATCGGACTTTTTCCGCCTTTTGTCAGACTGCGTACAGAAAGGAATTCCATAATTCTTTCCTTTACATCTTTCAGTCCGTAATGTCCTGTTTCCAGAATCTTCCACGCTTCTTTCAGATTTTCAGAATCCTGAGATCTTTTATTCCATGGAAGGCTGAGAAGTGTTTCGATATAAGTACTTAGGACAGCACTTTCTGCAGCACTGCTGTTCATGGATCTGAATCGGCCGATTTCTTTGGAAATCTTATCTTTTACTTCTTTAGGCGCATCCAGATCTTTCAGTCTTTTCCGGTATTCTTCTGCCGTATCTGTTGTATTTTCTTCTCCAAGTTCTTCCCGGATCAGTTTCATCTGTTCCCGGAGAATATACTCTCTCTGGTTCTTATCGATCCGGGTCTTTAATTTCTTCTGAAGTTCCTGACCCACTTTCAGAATCTCAATCTCATTCTGCAGAATAGCTCCCAGAACTTCATAACGATTTTCAAGAGTCAGCGCCTCCAGAAAATTCTGTCGGTTCTGCCATGTCAGCGGAATATTTACGGAAATCTGTGTGATCAGCTCTTCCAAATCTCCGATATTCAAGATCTGCACTGCCAGCTCTCTGCTGACTTTACTGCTGTCTCTGCTGTACTGCTGAAACAGTTCACTGAGACTTCTGTGCATCGCTTCCTTTATATTTTCCCCATACTGATCTTTGTCTGTTTCGATTACTGCAATCTCCGCATTGAGAAAAGGATTTTCCTGGGTCAAAGACAGTAATGCTGCCCTTTCCCGACCTTCTACGAAAACACGCAGAAGATCGTGCGGAAGCTTTATTACCTGTTTGATATATGCGATAGTGCCCACCTTGTAAAGCTGAGAAAGACCTGGTTCCTCAACCTCGGGGTCTTTCTGGGTAATGAGAAAAATTTCCTGTTCATGAAGCATTGCCGTTTCTATTGCTTTGATAGAACGCTCCCTGCTTACATCAAAATGGACGATCATATCCGGCAGTATCGTTGTTCCCCGAAGGGCGATTGCCGGTAAAGTATTAACTGACTGCGTCATTTATGTTCATTTCCTTCCTCAGGCAGTTTCGGGTCTGCCTTTCTTTCTGGAACGTGGATTTCTTTTCCCTGCAGTCTGCTCTGTTACTTCTTCACGGATGATCTCCGGTTCTCCGGTTCCCTCCACAGTTTCTTTAGTAATGATCGCCTTTCGGATCGTACTGTCTGAAGGCGCTTTATACATAAGATCCATAAGAGAGGTCTCCATAATAGAACGAAGTCCTCTGGCTCCGGTTTTACGTTCCAGAGATTTCTTTGCTACAAGCTCCAGTGCCTCATCCTGGAAGTCAAGTTCTACGCCATCCAGTTCAAAGAGCTTGTGATACTGCTTGGTGAGAGAATTCTTTGGTTCCCTTAAAATACGGATCAGTGCTTTTTCATCCAGACCGTCCAGTGTAACTACTACCGGGACACGTCCGATAAATTCAGGAATCAGACCGAATTTCACAAAATCCTCCGGCATAACCTGTTTCAGCACTTCTCCTACATTTCTTTCCTGCTTTGATGATACTTCTGCGCCAAATCCGATGGATTTGGTATCCTGTCTCGACTCAATGATCTTTTCGATGCCGTCAAACGCACCGCCGCAGATAAACAGGATATTTGTGGTATCAATCTGGATAAACTCCTGATGCGGATGTTTTCTTCCTCCCTGCGGCGGAACACTTGCAACGGTGCCTTCCAGAATTTTCAAAAGCGCCTGCTGTACACCTTCTCCGGATACATCACGGGTGATCGATGCATTTTCAGACTTTCTGGTGATCTTATCGATCTCATCAATATAAATAATTCCGTACTGTGCACGTTCAATATCATAATCTGCTGCCTGAATGATCTTCAGAAGGATATTTTCCACATCCTCACCTACATAGCCGGCTTCTGTCAGAGAAGTAGCATCTGCAATGGCAAAAGGCACATTCAGAAGGCGGGCAAGAGTCTGTGCGAGCAGTGTCTTACCGGAACCGGTAGGACCCAGCATCAGGATATTACTCTTCTGAAGTTCCACATCCAGATTTCTTGCTGCTGTGATTCGTTTATAATGATTATAAACTGCTACGGACAGAGCTTTTTTCGCATCTTCCTGACCAATAACATAATCGTCCAGGATCTTATGGATCTCTTCCGGTTTCAGCAGATTGATCTCACTGTCAAAAGTTTCCTCCTGGCCATAAGGAGCCAGTTCCTCTTCCATGATCTCTGCACAGATCCCAATACACTCGTCACAGATAAAAACCCCGTCTGGGCCTGCGATCAGTTTGCGTACCTGATCCTCGGATTTATTACAAAAAGAGCATCTGACTTTTCCGTCTCTTATCTTATCTGCCATGGATATTTCTCGTTTCCTTTCTTTTTGATATGCTGAGATAAAAGCAAGATAAGACTCCCTGTTAGAGGAGTCTTTTCTTTCGTCTTTTTATTTATGCTCGACAACGCCGTCGATCAGTCCATATGCTTTTGCTTCTTCTGCAGTCATATAATTATCGCGGTCTGTATCCTTTTCAACCACTTCAAGAGGCTGACCTGTATTTTCTGCCAGCATCTCATTTAAAGTCCTCTTAGTCTGCGCAATATGATCTGCCACAATCTGAATTTCTGTAGCCTGACCCTGCGCACCACCGGAAGGCTGATGGATCATGATGGTAGAATGAGGCAGGGCAAATCTCTTGCCCTTGGTTCCGCCTGCCAGAAGGAATGCCCCCATGCTGGCTGCCATTCCAAGGCAAATGGTGGATACATCGCATTTGATATATTTCATGGTGTCATAAATCGCCATGCCTGCGGTGACAGATCCTCCCGGACTGTTGATATAAAGCTGGATATCCTTATTCGGATCCTCAGCCTCCAGGAACAGAAGCTGTGCCACAATAATGCTGGCGCTCACATCATTGACTTCCTCACCTAGGAAAATAATCCTGTCTTTCAGAAGTCTGGAATAAATGTCGTAGCTTCTCTCTCCCCTGCTTGTCTGCTCAATGACATAAGGTACTAAACTCATATATATGCCTCCATTCGTCGCGTCACAGTGGATGTTTAAGATGTCCGCTTACGCTTCCTTTGCCTCGTCTGCTACAAGAGTAACTGCTTTCTGTACAGCCATGTCTTTCTTCATCTGCTCTAATTCACGGTCTCCAAGAAGCTCTTTCAATTTGTCAGCTTCCATTTTGTACATCTCAGCCATCTTGCTGATCTCTTCGTTTACTTCTTCCTCTGTAGGCTGGATGTTCTCAACCTCAGCGATCTTCTCAAGAACCAGTCTTGTCTGGATTCTCTTAAGTGCCTGTGGTTTCATCTCGTCCTGCATCTTCTCTACAGTCATTCCTGTAAACTGGAAGTACTGCTCCATAGTAAGACCCTGGGACTGCATTCTGGATGCAAAATCGTTGATCATCTGACGAACCTGAGTGTCTACCATAGCGTCCGGAATTTCCATCTGTGCATTTTCGATTGCTTTATCTACTGCTGCGTTTTCTTTTGCAGCGCGTGCTTCTTTTTCTTTTTTGTCTGTAAGGTTTTTCTTAATGTCCTCTTTATACTCTGCAAGAGTATCGAACTCGGAAACATCCTGAGCGAAATCGTCGTCAAGCTCCGGAAGTTCTTTTGCTTCTACTTTCTTCACATCACACTGGAATACAGCTGCTTTACCTGCAAGCTCTGCTGCCTGATACTCTTCCGGGAAAGTTACATTTACTTCTACATGGTCTCCGGCCTTTGCTCCAACCAGCTGATCCTCAAATCCCGGGATAAAGGAACCGGAACCAAGTGTCAGCGGATAGTCTGTACCTTTGCCGCCCTCAAATGCAACACCGTCTACAAATCCTTCAAAATCGATAGTTGTGATGTCACCGTTCTCTGCTCCGCGATCCTCAACAGTTACTGTTCTGGAGTTTTTCTCCTGCTCTTTTTTGATTTCAGCATCAACATCCTCGTCTGTTACTTCTACTTCAGACTTCGGAACTTCAAGACCCTTGTAATCTCCAAGAGTTACTTCCGGTTTCACAGCTACTTCTGCTGTAAAGATAAATGCTTTGCCCGGCTCTGCCTGAACTACATCGATCTCCGGCTGGGAAACGATCTCAAGATCGCACTCCTCCAGTGCTTTGCTGTAGTGCTCCGGAATAAGAGCATTTGCAGCGTCCTCAAGGAAGATTCCCTTTCCGTACATCTGCTCGATCATTTTTCTCGGTGCTTTGCCTTTACGGAAGCCAGGGATAGCGATTTTGCCCTTAGCTTTCTGATATGCATTCTGCATTGCCTTGTCTAAATCCTCAGCAGAAACCTCGATAGTCAGTTTCGCCATGTTTTTTTCCATTTTTTCTACCTGTAAACTCATGTTTCCTGTTCCTCCTTAAATTGTCAGGTTCTGATTCTATTTTTTATATATTTTCTCTATATTTGCCTGCTTTTCAGCAATTCAGGCAGGTGTATCTTCTTAAAAAAAGATACAATTACAGTCATTATCGAAGTATAGCACAACTGGCACAAAAACACCAGAGTTTTTTTCAGGTTTATAGATTTACCTTTTATATACAATAGATTCTGCGATTTCCGAAGCCTTCTCCTCTCCCACAAGCTGTGCGATCAGGCAAAGTGCAAAAGGAATAGCTGTGCCCAGCCCTCTGCTGGTAGTTACATTTCCATCTACCACTACCGGCTCCTCACAAGTCTCCGCTCCTTCAAGCTGATCCATAAAGGACGGATAGGACGTTGCTTTTCTCCCCTTAAGGAATCCTAATTTTGCGAACACACTGGGAGCTGCACAGATAGCTGCGATCTTTCCATTTTTATTATAGTACTCTGTAAGAAGTTCTGTAAGCGGTGCAAACTCTCCCAGATATCTGGTTCCCGGCATTCCTCCCGGAAGTACCAGCATATCTGCATCAGAAAAATCTGTTTCCTGAAAGATTCTGTCTGTTTTCATTTCAATTCCATGGGATGTTGTAATCTCCCTTGTTTTCTTAATAGAAACTGTCTCAGCAGTGATTCCTGCTCTTCTCATAAGATCTACCACAGTCAGTCCTTCGATATCCTCAAACCCGTCTGCCAGAAAAATATATACTTTACTCATGATCGTACCTCCTGTTTAATTTCCATTCCTTTCTATGTCTGTAAGTATACCACTTCCAGATACTTCCATACAAGGTTTTGCAAAACTTTGCAAAAAGACAGTTCTTATTGAATTTACAAAACAGATGACGGGAAAACTCTCAAATGATATAATGAACTGCAGATTATTATTTCCGCCAGAATGCGGAGGAATGGAGAAAGAACATGGAGATTGAACGAAAATTTTTAATAAACAAAGAACAGCTTCCTGAAAACCTGGAGGATTTTCCTTTTCACAGAATTGAACAGGGTTATCTCTGTACTGAGCCGGTCGTACGTATCCGGCGACAGGATGACGATTACTTTCTGACTTACAAATCAAAAGGACTTATGTCCAGAGAAGAGTACAACCTTCCCCTTACAAAAGATGCATATTATCACCTGAAATCCAAAGCAGACGGTCTGGTCATTTCCAAAACCAGATATCTTATTCCGGAAAAAAACCATCTGACCATTGAACTTGATATCTTTCACGAAGAGTATGAAGGACTTCTTCTGGCCGAGGTGGAATTTCCCTCAAAAGAAACCGCAGAAGCCTATACTCCTCCCGCATGGTTCGGCGAAGATGTAACCTGGTCCTCAGAATATCACAACAGCACATTAAGCCAGGGCAGAAACATATCAAAAAGCTGATCTGTCACCGTATTTCCTTTTTTTCCGTTTTTTGCCCGGATTCCATTTTTTGCCTGGATTCCATTTTCCACTCATCAGCAATTTTTCCAGGTATTCCGCACAGCGTAGAGGAACCGCCCCAATAAGCCTGCCTGCCATACGCACAGCCCGATTCCGGCTTTTTCCAAGTCTCATGGAAAATTCCAGCATTTTTTCCATAAATAACAACATGTGCTAAACCTCCTCACAGGAATAGTTTAGCACATTCTGTTCTTTAACACAATTTAATAAAAATTATTTATTCCGCACTTATTTTACAGACGTTTTCCTTTTTCTGCCGCCCCGTTCAGCGCCTCAAATACTGCACTTCTCATTCCGGCTTTTTCCAGGATCCTTACCCCTTCAATAGTACTTCCAGCCGGAGAGCATACCATATCCTTCAGTTCGCCGGGATGCTTTCCTGTTTCCAGTACCATCTTTGCACTTCCCATAACTGCCTGAGCAGCAAAGGAATATGCCTGACTTCTTGGAAGTCCCTGGGCTACCGCTGCATCAGCCATAGCCTCGATAAACATAAATACATACGCAGGAGAACAACCGCATACTGCACTGAACGCATCCAGAAGTCTTTCCGGAACAAATTCAAATCTTCCGAAGCTTCCTGCAATCTCGCCGATCTTCTGTGCATCCTCCTCTGTCACACGTTCATTGCAGCATCCACCGGTCATTCCTTCCCCTACTTGTGCCGGTGTATTTGGCATCAGACGAATGATCTTCACGGAACATCCGCAGGTATCTTCCAGCCATTTCAGTGTCTTGCCCGGAGCAATACTTACCAGAATCTGTTCTTCTGTCAGAAGGTCTCTTATTTCAAGGATCACTTCCTCATAAAACTGGGGCTTCACCGCCAGAAAAAGAATCTCTGCTTTTTTGGCAACCTCGCGATTGTCCATAGTTGTCTCTACGCCCAGTTTTTCCCTGCTGCGCTTTGATCCGGCTTCGGTCAGATTTGATACAATAATATCATTTTTCTGAACCAGCCCTTTTTTCAAAATTCCTCCGATCATAGCTGAAGCCATGTTTCCACATCCAATAAATCCAATTTTCATTTACATTCATCCTCTCTTTTTTCTATATGATGATATCCTACTGCATCTACCTCTGTCATCAGATATTTGCGGATCGCAAACAAAATAGCAATGGCGATCACGCCAATCAGTGTCTGCATAGTCCCCAGATGCTCGACAACCATCTGCCGGGCGGTGGCAAACATCAGAACCTCGACAACCGTCTGCGAAGAGTGCCTGCACAGCATTTTTACAAATTCCACACCGACTACCAGAGATAATCCACTGGAAAGAAATTCTGAGAAAAATCCGGAATCCATATTCATAATGGAAGTCCCTGCCACATCATAGATCAGCCTTATCCCGGCAAATGCGATCACTACCAGAATCACAACAGACAGCAGAATCTCTGTATATCGGGCGATATTGTAGATAATATCATTAAAGCGTTTTCTTATTGCATGGTTTACTTCTTTTTTCATAGGTTCTCCTTTTCCTTTCGTACCTCCTTTTCCCTATCATACATGGTTCAGGCACCATCTTCAAGAAGATCCTGAAAAGTTTCTGCGCACGGACAAAACAGGAAAGTTAGCACAGAATGTACTGCTTCCCTGATGAATGAAAAAAGCGTCCCTGCTTTATGATAAAACAGGACGCTGCTCTTTACAGATAATCCATGCCGCAGTCAAAGACCCCATCACGGAATATCCATTTATTAAAGCAGATAACGGGAATCGAACCCGCCTCCCCAGCTTGGGAAGCTGGTGTTCTACCGATGAACTATATCTGCATGAATTCATTATAGCACTGTACAAATTGCTGCGCAAGGTACGTCACACAAAAAACACAATTAAAAGCCCGGTCACAATAACCATGTGCGGTAAAACAGCAACAAACCATTTGACAGCCAGGCTTTGACTATTCTTTTTAACCTTTGGTTAATTTTCTAAATCATTAATTTAACAACGGCTCTATTGTTCCTCAAATCCTACTCTGTTATCATAACAGCATAAACGCAAGGGAGGTTCGTTATGAAAATCAATCAAATTATCCGTGAAAAACAGAAAGAATTGTCATTAACACAAGAACAAATTGCCGAGTTTTTAGGAGTATCTACACCTGCAGTAAATAAGTGGGAAAAAGGAGTTTCCCAAATAAAAGGATATTAAGGAATAACCTGTGTTTGCCTGCTTGCAGAATACTGTGTATAAGAGAATGACGCTTGAAATATAGTGTCTTTTTCAGTTATCTAATAAATTTTTATTAGATAACTGAAAAAGAATGACTGTTCATTTCTAGCGTGATATACTTCATATTAAAGAAAAGGAATCTGAATTTATGTCAAGGAGGATAGATGTAATGGATAAAAAATTAGATGTTTATCAAAAAATATCTATTTCAACAGCTTTATTAGGTCTTATATTTATAATTGTAGGATTTATTATATCAAAACCTACAATTATAAATATACAAAAATCAATTTCCATACAACCTAATGTAGTACATAAAGTTAATGAACAAACAAAAGAATATATTTTTGAGTTTAATTCTACTCAACAACAAACTCTTTGTTTTGTATCAGATTTAGAAGAAATTTATGTATATCAGAATGAAAATTTAATTTATAGTATTGATGAAGGACAAAGCATAATAGGAAAAACTCCTGGGAAAGTATTTAATTTCATTGATATTCCATTAAATCAATGCAAAATTACTGTGGTGTGCCAAAACCAATATATGGATCCTTCGCTATCTTTTACAATAGGAAGTCGCAACTTTGCAATCAAAGAAGCGTTAGTACAGTCTCTACCGTACGTACTTGTGTATTTTATAATCTTTTTGGAAGGGGTAACGCTTTTTTTATACTGGGCAGTAGTGAGAAAAGAATTAACACATAGCAACGTTGGATTGTATTTGTCTCTATTGCTACTTGTAAGTGGTCTTTGGTTTATACGAGGTAGTGATTTTGTTAGTATTTTGATTCGAGATTATTTTGTCACTTATTTTATAGGATATATTTTGTTTTTGCAGATACCATTTCTACTTTTTGCATTTTTAACATATTATTGGCAAGTTCCATGCAAGTCTTGGATAAAAAATACTTATACTATGGTTTCTTCTCTAAACATGTTAATATGCATACTACTTCAGGTATTGGGCATTAAGAATTTTAGAGAAACAGTATTTATAACACATATTTTGCTAATTATTTCTTTTATATATGCTTTTTATGGTATGTATCAGTATTGGAAAGTAAAAGGAATTGATTATAAAATAACACTTACATTCATTCCATTATTAATTACAATGATTTCCACGACTGGTAATTACTTTGGCTTTTACAACAAAAAGATTATGAGTTCATATAAAACAGGAGGAATAGCAATATTATTGCTTGTGATTTTTGTTTCTATTGTTACTTTTTATGAATTATCATTACAACTTAATGAAGGTCGAAAGAATGAAATATACAAAAAAATAGCAGTAACTGATTTATTGACAGGATTAAATAATAGAAACGCTTATGAAAATTGGGAACAAGAGCATAAATATGATTTTAACGATGTAAGTATTATATTATGTGATTTAAATAATTTGAAATTTTATAATGATAATTATGGGCACGAACAAGGAGATAAATATATTATTGCTGCATCAGAAATTTTATCAAAATCAATTGAAGGTAAAGGAGTTTGTTATAGAATTGGTGGTGATGAATTTATAATTATATGTAAAAATACTACATATGAAATTATAAAAGAAATTCTTAATAATATTGAATCTATGCAACACGAATTTAATAGAAGTTCTGAGTTTCTGACTATGGAAATTGCATATGGCTATGCAACTGCAAAAGAAAATGATAATTCTGTTACTGACATAGTAAAACGTGCTGATGTTGAAATGTATGTGCATAAAAAACACATTAAAGAAAGTGCTAAATTCTAATCACATAAAAATTAATTTGTATATTTACTATAATATTAGTAATAAGTGAGTAGGTAATAATCCGTATCTTGACAAGAGAAAACCGCCCGGTAGTTTACAACACCGGGCGGATACAAATTACTTTTTCAGTTTTGTATAGCAGTCAGCTGGGAGCGATTTTGACCATGGAAGCCGCTGAAGCAAATCACTTTCTTTGGAAAATGGACCAAGATCTTTCATTTGTCCCAGGACATACGTCAGATAGTTATAAGGTTTCAGGCTGTTCAGAAGTGCTGTTTCCGTTATACTGTATACGGTCGCACTGGCATCTGCGCCCTTGATACTTTTAGCAAACAGCCAGTTCCGGCGTCCAATGGCAAAATTCTTGATCGCACGTTCAGCAGCCGTATTATCGATGCTAAGATGACCGTCGTCCAGATATCTTCGAAGATATCTCTCCTAATTTAATGTGTACAAAACCGCGTCACCTATCCGGGAGGAACGGTCCACTGCATCCTTCAGGCTGTGAAACCACTCGAAGAAAGCCTCTAAAAGCGGTTTTGACTGCTTTTGACGCTCGATATATTTCTCTTCAGGGGATTTGTCCCGGATCATTTCTTCAATCTTATATAACATGCCGATCCGCAACATGGCCTGGTATGCTGTTGTTTCTTTCAGCTGTTCAAAAGCACCATACGCGGAGATCCACTGTATTCATCGGTGAGATATACCCACATCCAGTTTGGGGGAGAGGCATTTTGCTCTGGTTCATCAAGCACCTGGATCCGAGTCTCGTCACAGTGGGTATACCTGCTTTTCAGGAATTCTTTCTTCATCAGATCGTACAGTGGCTGTAGATACCGGTCTGCACACAGGATGATCCAGTTTGCCATTGTTTTTGTTGACAGGTTCAGATCATATCGTGCGAATTCCCTTTCCTGGCGTGCCAGCAGCATCCCATTCACATATTTTCCATTCATGATTCCTGCAACCAGTGAAGGACTCGCGATACTCCCTTTGAGAAGTGCGGTTTTTTTCTCCGTCCGTACCATTGTGGAGCACTTTGGACAGCTGTAAACATATGTGATTTCTTCCATATCCGGCTCGGGCGCATTCAGGCCGGATTCCTGTTCTGCTTCATTAAAAAGATTCATCTGCTCGTAACCATCTGCGTATTTTTCGCTGGAAGCACCGAACTGTTTACGCTGCGCGAGGGTCAGCCGGTCAGTGAAAAGAATCACGGTCCAGGCGCTTCATCAGTACCCAGAAACCGGAACCGTCCCATTGGAGAATTTTAATGGATGTGCGTCTGCGATTGCAAAATGCGAACATACAACGGGAATACGGATCCAAATGAAATTTTAGTTTGATGATTGCAGCCAGACCGGAGTAACTTTTACGAAGATCGGTAACACCACAGGCAAGATATACCGTTGTTCCGCCAGCCGGATCAAGCATAACTTTTTATGATATGGATTAACGAAGATATCATTTCTGCCGGACAGCCGGCATTCACTTCAAGCCGGATATTCCCGGGAAAATATATAATGACCGGAGCGAGGGCATTGGTTTCTTTTGAGCGTATTTCATGTTCTGAAGGCATTCTGGCAAAAACAGTTCGTGATCCTGCTGTTGTTCACCGGAACCTTTTGCGAGCTTTCTGATCCAATAGCTGAGTGTTGACAAAGGAACATTATTCGTCTGACACCATGCTTTGCGTGATAATCCACTTAAATAAAAATTCTGAATTCGTCCAGCCCACAATGCACTTTGGGTAGTTGTTACTGTTTCGTCCATTGTTAAATTCCTCCATTACTTGATTGGAATTAGTATAACGGAAATGAAACAAAGAAAACATATACGGATTATTACCTACTTACATATATTTGAAGCGGTGAAACAGTCTGTTGCCACCCGGCAGGCTGCTTCATTCTATGGGATCCGGGCAGGTAAAAACCGCATGGTCTGCTGTCCATTCTACAACAACCACATGCCCAGCATAAAAGTGGACAGTCGCTTTTACCGCTTCGGCTGCGAAGCTTTCGGATTTTCTTTTAACGTCCGTACCGTTTGGCAAGGGCTTTCATTTCTTTTTGAAGTTCTTCTGTAAACTGTCCCGGCACAAGTCTCCACTTCCAGTTTTTGCCCAAAGTAGACGGCTGGTTCATTCGGGCTGAGTTATCCAGATAAAGGTAGTCCTGCATAGGGATCACACAAAGCTTTGCTGCACTTCTCATAACCAGACAGATCAGATTCTGACAGATCTCCTTATCAGAACTATGAAAATCATTCAAATATTCTCTTACCTGTTTCCGCTCCAGAGGGCTGATGTCTCTGAACCAGGAAAGCAACGTCTCATTATCATGAGTTCCCGTATAAACTACACAGTTTTCCGGATAATTATGGGGGAGATAGTCGCTGGCATTTCCTGTATCTCTCTCGTCAAAAGCAAATTCAATGACCTTCATATTCGGGTATCCGCTTGCCTCCACAAGAGCTTTAACCGAATCTGTCATATACCCCAGATCCTCTGCAATGATATCGCGCTGTCCCAGTCTGGCAGAAATCGCCCGGAAAAGCTCGATCCCCGGTCCTTTTTCCCACCATCCGTTTTCTGCAGTTTTGTCCCCGTAAGGAATAGCGTAATATTCATCAAAACCTCGGAAATGATCAATACGCACCACATCATAAAGACGGAAACAATGTTCAATCCTGTGGATCCACCAGTCAAATCCTGTATTTCTGTGAACCTCCCAGTTATAAAGAGGATTTCCCCAAAGCTGTCCTGTGGCAGAAAAGCCATCCGGCGGACATCCGGCAACCTGTGTGGGACAGTTCTTTTCGTCCAGCTTAAACAGCCAGGGGCTTGCCCAGGTATCCGCGCTGTCCATGGCCACATAAATAGGAATATCCCCAATGATCCGGATCCCCTGGTCATTGGCATATGTCTTCAGTTTCATCCACTGCTGGCGGAATTTAAACTGCATATATTCCTGAAATTCAATCTCAAAATACAACTCTTCCCGGTAATAATCCAGCGCGTTCTGCCATCTGAGACGGATATCCTCCGCCCACTCGCTCCATGGCTTTCCATCAAAACGCTGTTTTACAGCCATAAAAAGAGCATAATTCTTCAGCCACCATGCTTCTTCCTGCTGAAACTGCAGGAATTCTTCGTTTTCTGCTATATTGCTGCGTTCATATGCTTTTCTCAGAAGTGCGGTACGGCTTTTGTAGATTTTTGCATAATCCACGCTGGAAGGATCCTGCCCAAAATCTGCAGAATCACACTCCTTTTCAGAAAGCACACCCTCCTGTATCAAATCTTCCAGGCTGATAAAATACGGATTTCCTGCAAATGTGGAAAAACTCTGATAAGGCGAATCTCCGTAGCTGGTAGGACCCAGAGGCAGAATCTGCCAGCAGTCCTGTCCCGCTGCCTTCAGTCCATCCACAAACTCATAAGCACTTTTGGAAAAGCATCCGATTCCATATTTTGACGGCAGGCTGCTGACAGGCAGCAGAACGCCGCATTCTCTTCTATCTGACATAATCATTCTCCTTCTTTGTACTTATTTTATAATGTCACAGGAGAAAAAAAGTGTCAATGTTCATTTTTTTATATTTTTACCAAAATTTTAGTCACTTTGCCGCTTTCTCTGCAAACTCTGTTGTTACAAGCTCCTCATAGGCAGCTCTTTCACTGAGTTCCCCTGCGCCCTCCAGAATATCCTGCAGAAGCTCAAAGCTCGCCTGTTCAAATATCAGATTTTCTTTCCAGGTATCCTGATTGTAATAACGTTTTACAATCGTCGTAAGTGTATCCTCATCTGTCTCCGGAAACTGCGGAGCAATCACAGCCGCAATCTCCTCCGGAGTATGCTGCCGCACAAACTCCACGCCTTTCTGAAGACCATTGACAAAGCTCTGGATGATCTCAGGATTTTTCTCTATATAGCTGGTTCTGGCGCTGTAGGAGGTATAAGGAACATAACCGGAATCCACTCCCAGAGAAGCCACAACATAACCGGTTCCTTCTTTTTCAAGTGCCGTGGCAGAAGGTTCAAACTCCACCGTAAAATCAGAAGAAAGATCTCCTGAAAAAGCTGCTGCCGTAGAACCAAAATCAATGCTCTGGTCAATGGAAAGATCCTTCTGTGGATCCAGACCGTTCTGTTTCAAGATATATTCAAAAACCATCTCCGGCATACCACCTTTTCTTCCACCAAGTACTTTCTTCCCTTTCAGATCTGTCCACCGGAAGTCGGGCATTTCTTCTCTTGCAACCAGAAAATTTCCGGCTCTCTGGGTTCCCTGGGCAAAATTTATTATCGGATCAGTAACTCCCTCCTGAAAAGCATACACAGAAGCCTCCGCTCCCATAAATCCAATATCTGCTTCTCCTGAGATCAGAGCTGTCATCACCTTATCCGCGCCAAAACCTGTCACCAGATTCACATTCAGCCCCTCCTCCCGGAAATATCCCTTTTCCAAAGCAACATACTGAGGGGCATAAAAAATAGAATGCGCAACCTCGTTCAAAGTAACCTTTATAAGCTTCTCTTCTTTTTTCTCTGCCATAACTGCACATGGAACGGCTGCCACTGCCAGGAGAACGGCGAGAACTGCCGCTGCCAGTCTTTTTCTTATTTTCATATAAAATATACTCCTTTTGCCTTCCCTCCTAGCATATGAAAGAAAAAAGAAAAGGTGCCGTAGAATACAATACATCCGTTTCTATTCTGCGTGCGATCGTTTTGTATTCCACGGTACCATTCATTTACTTAACTATTTTTATATTGAATCTTAAATAAAATCTTTTCTTTCCACCACTGAAATTCCCTCTGGGATTTTTATCACAGGTTCTTTTCCCTGCTCCATACGGATTTCTATTTTTCCATAAGGTGTCGGAATTTCCATTTCTGCAAACTCCAACCCATAAAGAGCTGGAGACAGTGAGATTTTTTTTAATCCAGGTTCCAGAATCTGAAGTCCTGAGAGTTTAGACGGAAGCTGATACGTAGGTGTTCCTGCCCATACATGGCTGTAGTCGAATCCATAGCCTGACATATCATACCACCCTTCCTGCAGTCCCTTCTCAAAATCCGTCATCACTTCCCAGCGTCTCAGCTGCCGGATACCATATTTTTCAAATAATCCTGTTTTATAAACAGCTTCCAGCACAAAATGCATAAAGTACGGCTGTGGATTGATCAAGGTCATATCATTCAAGATCGTCTCCATAATCTGAATCTGCTTTTCCTTTGGGGCAAGATCATAAAGAACTGCGATAACATTCGTATGCCAGGAAAAATATCGCTTGTCTGTATTTGGCTGCATCCATTTGCCAGACCAGTGTTTAAAATTATGTCCGTCAAAATAAAGTCCTTTTTCAGCATCGTAAAAATTCTCCTGAAAAGATTTTTGAAGAACCGCAGCCCTGTCATGATACCGTTTCTGCATGTCGTATTTTTCCATAATCCCCATAAGCTTTGCCGCCATATTTAAGCCGCCAAAGTAAAACGCATTCAGCACTGCCTGTCCAAGGGCTGCCGGAGGATGATGAAGACTGATCCCGTCCACTACCAGCCAGTCTACAAACATGTAGCTGGGCGGATCATTAATAATCTCATCTGTTCCTGCATAAGAATGCATTTTTTCCATCAAAAGTTCTATCGCTTCTGATATTTCCGAAAAAATGCTGATATCTCCACTGAAAAGATAATAGTCATAAACCATCATCAGCCAGATCATACTGTATGTAGTATGGAACATGTATCCTTCATAAAGTTTCAGGCAATCTGCAATTCTTACAATGTCCAGACGGGTTAGTTTTGTGTCTCCATCTGTAAAAAAATTCATCAGACTGGCGATATAATAATCTCCGCAACATCCCAGATTCTCCTGATGCCAAGGGCTGTCTAATTCAATACTCTGACGACAGATCTTCAAGGCATGTCTTCCCATGCGGAATATTTTGTTAAATACTTCATCTGAACAATGGAAATAGCCTTCATTCATAATGGGATAGTGTATAAACAAGCCGGCTGCCTTATTCACCCTTAATGGCCTTTCTCCTCCATTATATACAAAAAGTTTCATGCCTCCGGAACTTACCATGGATATGCCCCGGAATTTTACAGAAGAATTTCCTGTTATGGTATCTGTAAGATTCACATTTTTTTGAAAATCCCTCTCAAAATCCCGGATAAGAATCGTATATTCTCCATAAGCTTCCACTTCCAGATAATGATAGATTGAATATATCTTATCAAACTCACAGACAACCTCTTTCATCTCACCTGGCGCTACACTAAAAGGAACAAAATCTTCCGGGATTATCTCTTCTTCTTCCAGCATAAGGATGTCCGGTTTTTTTAAATTCCATACAGGTTCCGTTTCCTCTGCATAATTCCACCTGTCGCTGCATAATGTCAGATCAACCTTATTCTGTGACAAATAGGAATTGTTTCTTCTGGACAGCCAGCTGGAATCTGAGTAAACCATCTCTTCACTTCCATCTTCCATAATACATTTTGCAGCCAGAATCAGCCCGTTTTTTCCCTGGGACATATCGCAAAGAACAGATGGTACATTCTGTACCATAACATAAAACTCTACAAAAGCCGTATCGGGTTTTACGACATAAGTATTATAATACTGAACAGGCATTGGGCGATTGATCTCATAATCTCCTCCGGCTCCTACCGGACCTGTTCCTACATATGTATCATTAACATAAAGCCAGAACTTTACGTCTCCACTGATTTCTATTTTGATTTCCTGTATTTTTTTCTCAAATTCAACTTTCTTTTTAAATTCTGCCACTGCGAATTTACAGTCTGTACTATACGGATCAAACAAGGATATTGGCGTTTTCTGATAGTCTTTATATTTTTTCTCATCCAGCCATATCCATTTTGCACTATGGATCATTTTTTCTCCTTTCTGCCTGATGATTTCTAAATTTCAACACAATCGCAGTGAATCTTAAATACGATTTTTTTCATTGGAAGACTTTCCTTTACAGAAATGCAGGGCATATGTCCATCTGTAGGAAAATAGAACCCAAACATTCCCTCTTTTAATAAATTTCTGTCTTTCACACTTTTCCCATCATAAAATGCAATATCCGCCTGTGGATGTCTGTCTTCTTTCAGCTCTAATTCATCCAGAAGGCTCCAGTAAATATATTCCTCACCTTTTACAATGTACTGAAGATCTGCATATAACTGATGAGCTTCAACCTGGCCTTCCGATATGTCTTTGGTGTGATAGCTTTGAACAAGAGCAAAAACACGGTCTCCATCCAGTTCATAACGACCGTCTTCCAGATTTTCCTGTTCGTCTCTTTCAATAAAATCCAAAATGCTGTCTGCATACGGTTTAAGAACCAGATATTTTTTTATATTTGTAATTCTATCAGCAATCATCTTTCTTCCTCCAATACAAAAATTTCTTTTTTAGAAAAAAGGCACCAGAATAAAAGAAAATCTCCATTCTAATGCCTTTTGTCATTTTTTCTTTACATAAAATTATTCGGAATAAACATAATGATATCCGGAACATAAGTAACCACAAAAAGAAGTACGATCATGATCAATACCATGGGCAATATCTCTTTTATGACACCTACGATCTTCGTCTTGCCCAATCCGGATACAATAAACAACAGCATTCCAAAGGGCGGTGTAGAAAGTCCGATCATCATATTCAGGCATATCACAACACCAAAATGTACCAGATCGATTCCCAGTGCCGTAACAAGAGGCAATACCATTGGTACAAACACAAGCTGGATCGTACTTACATCCAGTACACATCCCAGAAGCAGAAATACAATATTCACTACCAATAAAAAGAGATATCTGTTATCTGTAAGGTTCAATACTACCTCAGAAATCGTATTCGGAACCTTTGCCATAGAAATAATAAAAGAAAACAGATACGATGTTCCGCATAAAAGTGCCAGAGTTGCCGTATTCGCAGCACTTGCCTTCAGAATCTTCCATAATTTTGCAGGACTTAAATTTTTATAGATCAAAACAGAGATCACGATCGCATAAGCCGCTGCAACCGCACCTGCCTCTGTAGGAGTACATACACCAGAATAGATTCCGCCCAGAAGAAGAACCACTGTAAACAATGCAGGAACTGCAGAAATGGTTGCCTTCAAAAATTCTTTCTTGCTCATGATGATACCAGTAGGATATTTTCTCTTCTTGGAGATAATTGCACAATATCCTGACAACAGCAATGCAAGAAGAATTCCCGGGATCATTCCGCCCATAAACAGCTTACCAACGGACGCGCCGGAAAGCATCGCATAAATAACCATTGGTATAGACGGTGGAAAAATAGGTCCTACTGTGGCAGAAGCTGCTGTGATCGCACAAGAAAACTCCGGATCGTAGCCTTCTTTTTTCATCTGCTCAATTTCCATAAGACCAATACCGGAGGCATCTGCAATAGCAGAACCTGTCATTCCAGAAAAGATCAGAGATGCCGCTACATTTACCTGTGCAGTACCTCCATGAAATTTTCCTAAAAGACCATTACAAAAATCAAACAGTTTGTCTGTTATTTCTCCTTCATTCATGACATTTGCCATAAAAATAAACAATGGTGCGGCAAGCATGGTATAACCGGCATACATATTTCCGGTAACAACACCAAATACATTTGACAACTTATCAAAATCTGTTAAAACAAAAAATACAATGCTGGCTGTAAGCATGGAAAAGGATACATGCATTCTGATAATAAAGCAGATTGCCATGACAATAAACATAATTATAACAGCCTGGGTCGGTGTCATCATAATGCCCCCTCCTTATAAAGTTTATGTACTTTTACCATTTCTATAATGGAGCGGGCAACCATTTCGATCATCATATAAAGAAATGGCGCAAACACCAGTTTATATGGTAATTTCAAAACACCTGTGATCATCTTCTGTCCCATCCATTTATCCAGACATGGAACAAATGCAAGCACCAGACAAAAAATCAATAATGAATTATATGCCATTCTGAAGAGATATCTTGTCTTTTGTCCCACTGCATCATAAACCAGTCCAAATACTACATGCCGAAAAAGAACTTATGAATACGGATATCTCCATTACAGATCTGGCACATAAGCTTAGTTTTTCTTCCAGCAATTATTTCTGCAGCGTATTTAAAAAGGTACTGGGCGTCACACCATCCGAATACAGAAAACTCAAATGCTGACCATGACCTGACAGCAGTGTTCCCACTTGCTCCTCTCCCCGTGATGTTTTATAATGAGCCAATAAACAATTTTAACAAAAAACAGGTCAGGAAAGGAAGTACAAATGAAACTGAACCCATTCTGTATGTGCTGTGCACTGAACAAACAGGAACAAAAGATCCGTCATTATCCGGATATGGAGAAAAAAACAGAATACATGAAAAAAGTAATGGCTCTGATGGCCAATACAGAAGAAAAAGACTGTGCCCCCAGTCTTTCCGTCGATATCCAGAAACTTTACAGCAGCTTCTGGAACTGTCCTATGGAAGATTTCACAGAAATCAAAAAAGAATTCAATCAGCTTATGCTGAATATGGAAGTCTCTATAGAAGATAAGATCCGAAAATCAAACGATCCTCTGGAAAAGGCGCTTCTCTATGCACGTATCGGAAATTATATTGACTTTGCCGCCCTTTCCAATGTTGACCAGTCTACCGTTATTACTCTTCTTGATGAAAAAAGCTCAGAAGCTCTGGATGAAAAAGAATATAAAAATTTCCTCCATGATCTTTCCTCCGCCAAAAAGCTTGTCTATCTCACTGACAACTGCGGAGAAGTAGTACTGGATAAAATGGCTGTAAAAATCCTGAAGGAACAGTACCCGAATCTGGATATCACAGTGATCGTCCGCGGATACCCTGTAGTAAATGACGCCACCATGGAGGATGCAGAAGAAATCGGACTTACCGATTTGGTAAATGTGATCGGCAACGGCAGTAATGTAGGCGGTACATGGATTCCCGGAATCAGTTCAGAATCCCGTGAGCTTCTTTATAATGCGGATCTGATCATTGCCAAAGGACAGGGGAATTTTGAAACCCTCAACGACTGCGGACTGAATATTTATTATCTCTTTCTCTGCAAATGTGATCTGTTCCAGCGTCGTTTCCATGCAGAAAATCTTCAGGGCATGTTCCTGAATGAACGTCGTCTGGTCATGGAGCCAGTCTGATACAAATCAGATCAACATGGACAGTCTGCACAATAAATATTGCCTTTTCGTCAATCTGTCAACAAACATCTGAAATCTTTGTACGATTCTTCTCTGGAAGATACACCTTCTTTTGGTTATACTGAGTACAGTTCAAAACAAGAGCAAAAACTATTTCATACAAATATTACCTGGAGGGAAATTTCAATGGCAAGTTTATCATTATCTCACATTAACAAAACTTATCCAAATGGTTTCGAGGCTGTTAAAGATTTCAACCTTGAGATCGAAGACAAAGAATTCATCATTTTCGTAGGACCATCCGGATGTGGTAAATCTACTACACTTCGTATGATCGCCGGACTGGAAGAAATTTCCAGCGGTACTCTTAAAATCGGTGACAAAGTTATGAACGATGTAGAGCCGAAAGACCGTGACATCGCAATGGTATTCCAGAACTACGCTCTGTATCCTCATATGACTGTTTATGATAACATGGCATTTGGTCTGAAACTTCGTAAAGTTCCGAAGGATCAGATTGATCAGCAGGTTCGTGAAGCAGCAAGAATCCTCGACCTTGAAAAACTTCTTGATCGTAAGCCGAAAGCTCTTTCCGGTGGTCAGAGACAGCGTGTTGCCATGGGTCGTGCTATCGTTCGTAATCCTAAAGTATTCCTTATGGATGAGCCTCTTTCCAACCTGGATGCTAAACTTCGTGTACAGATGCGTATCGAGATCTCCAAGATCCACCAGAGACTGGGCGCTACTATCATCTATGTAACACATGACCAGACCGAGGCTATGACTCTTGGTACCAGAATCGTTGTTATGAAAGATGGTGTTGTTCAGCAGGTTGATACTCCACAGAATCTGTATCAGAAACCAGGCAACCTGTTCGTAGCTGGATTCATGGGATCCCCGCAGATGAACTTCCTGGATGCTGAAATCAAAGAAAACGGTGCTGATCTTGTTGCTAAGATTGGTTCTGATGAAGTTGTTATCCCGGCAGCTAAAGCTAAAGTCCTGAAAGACAAAGGCTATGTTGGCAAAACAGTTGTTATGGGTATCCGTCCTGAGGATGTTTCTGACTCCGCTAATGGCGCTATGTCTTCTGTAGTTAAGGTTTACGAGCTTCTTGGTGCTGAAGTATTCCTGTACTTCGATGTAAACGGAACTCAGATTACAGCCCGCGTTGATCCTCGTACAACAGCAAAAACCGGTGATCCGATCAGATTTGATTTTGACATGGACAAAGCACACTTCTTTGACAAAGAGTCTGAACTGGTTATCACAAACTAATACAGAAATAATTTCACCCCTGAGAAATCTCAGGGGTGTTCTTTTCTTTTAACGATATATGCCCTGCTGCAGTTCCTCTGCCCAGGACTGCAGATTGTAGGTACTTCCTCCGAACAGCTTCAGTATTACACCGCTGGGATCCTTTTCGTTGGCAAACGCATTGGCCTCATCTGTGTCCACATGCATGGCAAGGCGGAAATACGGGCTGACACGCACCACTACATCCGAAAAAATAAGTGAACGTTCATAGCTGCTTGTAATCACAAATACGTTTTCATTATCTGATACATGGCATCGGATCGCATCACTGGGCGTCATATGGATATGTCTTTTTGCCACAATCACGCCCTTTTTCAGTTCCACCTGTCCGCAGGGTCCGGTGAGAATACATCCCGGAGTTCCTGCAATATCGCCGGACTGGCGTATCACACCGGGAATCCCCAGTTTTCTGGCATCCGTTACAGAAATCTCCACCTGCGTAGCTGACCTGTAAGGTCCCAGAACTATCACATGCTCAAAGCTTCCCTTTGGACCGATCACAGTCAGACGTTCCTGACAGGCATATTGTCCCGGCTGACTCAGTTTTTTCGTATAATGCATCTGAGCCTCTGCCCCAAATAATATTTGAAAATCCTCCTGAGACAGATGAATATGTCTGGCAGAAGTCTCAATAGGAATTTTTTGACTCACAGACTTGCACCTTCCTCTATTTAATATGGTAAAATTTTACCAGAAAAAAGTGCTGGTTTCAAGCAAAATAAACAACTCCTTGAAATCAAAAAATTTCTGTTTGTTAAGAAACACGACTCAGCTAAACCAACTTTTAAAGTAATTTTATAAAGGCTTCATAGGGCCGAAGCATTGTCCCGGAGGTTTCATCTTTATAATTATGTATCAAGGTCTTACCACTCTTCCACAATTCCAGACTCTCACAGAAAACTTCCTGATTTGTAAAGTTTGCAAACACCAGCAGCTTCCTGCCTTCATATTCCCGCACATAAGCAAAAATATTTTCATCTTCCGGCAGCAGCAGTGTAAAATCACCTTCAACAAAAATGCTGTTTTCTTTGCGGAGCTGAATCAGCTTTTTATAATAATGAAAAACAGAGTTTTCATCATGAAGCTGGCTTCGGGCATTTATTTCTGTATAATTGGGATTCACACCCAGCCATGGAGTTCCTGTTGTAAAGCCTGCGTTTTCTGTATCATCCCACTGCATGGGAGTTCTGGCATTGTCACGGCCCTTTGCATAGATGGATTCCATAATATGCTTCTCTGCATAGCCCTTTTCCAGACGCTCCCTGTACATGTTTCGGATCTCGATATCCTGATACTGTTCAATAGAATCAAAGCGCACGTTTGTCATACCAAGCTCCTCTCCCTGATACACATAGGGAGTTCCTTCCATTCCATGAAGAACAGTCGCCAGCATTTTTGCAGACTCCTCTCTGTACTCTTTATCATTTCCCCAACGGGATACGATTCTCGGAAGGTCGTGATTATCCCAGAAAAGGCTGTTCCAGCCGCAGCCGTGAAGCTCCTTTTGCCATTTTTCCAGACATTTTTTCAGTTTCAAAAAAGGCAGAGGACAGAAATCCCATTTTTCTTTTCCCGGTTCCTGATCCAGCATCATATGCTCAAACTGGAACACCATGGAAAACTCGCTGCCGTCCGGCTTACTATAAAGCTTTGCCCGGTCAATATCTGCTCCCCAGGCCTCTCCGACTGTGATCAGATCGCCCTTCTGGAAGGTTTCCCTGCTTAATTCCTGAATAAACTCATGAAGTCTCGGTCCGTTATTGGTGATCATAAGATCCGGCTCCTTGGCGATCTGGTCGATCACGTCCAGACGGAAGCCGCCAACACCTTTGTCCATCCACCAGAGGATCATATCATAAATTTCTCTTCTGACCTTAGGATTTTCCCAGTTCAGATCCGGCTGCTTTACGGAAAACTGATGAAAATAATACTGCTTTAACTCAGGCACCCACTCCCAGGCCGGGCCTCCGAATGCAGAGCCCATATCATTTGGATAAACGCCCTCTTCACCATCGCGCCATACATAGTAATCATGATAAGGATTGTCCTTGCTTTTTTTTGCCTCAGTAAACCAACGGTGTTCATCAGAGGAATGGTTCAGCACCAGATCCATAATAATACGGATATTTCTCTTTTTTGCCTCAGAGATCAGCTGCTCCATGTCATCAAGATTTCCGAACATGGGGTCAATATCCTGATAATCGGAAATATCATAACCGTTGTCATCCTGGGGAGATCTGCACACCGGAGACAGCCAGATGGCGTCAATGCCAAGCTCCTGAAGATAGTCCAGTCTTTTTATAATTCCCTGGATGTCACCGATCCCGTCTCCGTTACTGTCCTGAAAGCTTCGGGGATAAATCTGGTAAACCACAGAATTCTGCCACCATTTTTTATTGTTCATATCCATTTCCTCCTGTTAAATCCTTCGTATGAGAGTTCCATTTTTTGCAAGGCTTCCATTCATATAGCCACGGGCAAAAAGGACTTCTCCCTGTTCTTCCACTTTTATAGAATCCTCTGAACAGTTCAACAGCACTTCCGTTTTCTGATTCTGTTCATCCAGCTTAATATATTCCACACAGCGCTTCTCCTGATAGTTTCCCGGAAAATGAAAGTACAGGCTTTTAAAGGAAGGCTCCTGCTTTCTCAGGGAAATCAGTTTTTTCATTTCTGCTATACGCTGTCTGTTTTCCTCTGAATCCAGTTCCTGCCAGGGCATGCATCTTCTGCAGTCCGGATCGTGTCCGCCCTCCATTGCAATTTCTGTTCCATAGTAAATACAGGGGCTTCCCGGCATGGTAAACAACACCGCAAGCTGCTGATAAAAGATATCCAGATCATGAAAACGGTTCATCAATCTCTCCGTATCATGGGAATCCAGAAGATTAAAAAGTACATTGTTGCACTGCTGCATATACATAGTATAACAGTGATTGACCATATATTCAAAGTCATGTTTTGTCATTGTCTGATCAATAAAAAAGTCATGGATGCCGCTCATCAGAGGATAATTCATAACAGAATCATACTCGTCTCCCATAAGCCACTGGCTTGCGTCATGCCAGATCTCGCCAAGAAGATAAATATCCGGCTTCAGTTTCTTCACCCGCTCTCTCATTTTTTTGAGAAAGCTGTGGGAAATCTCATTTCCAACATCAAAGCGGATACCGTCAATG